>Ga0206795_1148_pt1 | contig 13267 bp, 10 predicted proteins | sample Alteio_BWOrgCont_71_FD_152872 | JGI IMG/M metagenome (GOLD analysis project Ga0206795, IMG submission 152872) | Enriched cells from forest soil in Barre Woods Harvard Forest LTER site, Petersham, Massachusetts, United States -... | ecosystem: Environmental > Terrestrial > Soil > Temperate forest >... | reverse complement strand
CTGGAAATACAGTGAAGCAGGCGACGCTGTGGCTGGATGGTAAGGTTATCAATCTCAATAGCGAATTGACGACGGCTGAAGTCAACGCCGGTTGGGTGCTGGAAGATGCTACTGGCATTAACAACAGTGGAACCATCGTCGGCGTAGCGGAAAATACCTTCACCGGCAAAGACGATGCTTTCGTGCTGAATATCGTTGCTGCTGTTCCTGAACCTAAGACTTACGCCATGTTTTTGATGGGACTGGGTTTAATCGGATTCATGTCGCGTCGCCGCAAATTAGTGAATTAATCGACGCTATTCCCTCAATCTACGAGCTGAGAATTCCCCACTATTCGCGCCCCGCCTAATCGGTGTGGGACGCCTTGCCTTTCTTTGATAAATGTGAGTAATCTTCGGTTCTGCAAGACGTAAGCCTTGCTCGCTTTTTTGTCTAGCGCAATCGACTCCGTCAGTGCTACCATGCCATGAAATTTGCCCGCATCGTGTTGCCCATCCAGGTCGACAAAAAATCCAAAGTGTTTCCCATGAATTTCATCCATACATTATTCCGCAAGAAAAAGTCCAAAAAAGAAGACAATAGCGAACAGAAAAAATTAAATTCGGCTACAGCGAAAAATGTGCTGAATTTTTTATCTTTTGGATTGACCTATGGCGCCGAAATCCTGCGTGATCGCTACCAGCCCAGTTCAAAAGTAAATGAATTTATTGCGGTCAGTGGTCAGTTGCTTGAGGCATTAAAAAATCATCACAACGAAAGACTAATGAGCGACTCAGTCGTCATCAGCGTGCATATCAATACGATGCAAAAGCAGATTGAGCTCACACAAATTGGCCGCGATGTCATGTTATCGCTAGATGGTAGTTCAACGATAATCACACACGTCAATTTCGCCGAACTGTACGCTAATCTGCGCAACGACATCATCGGTCATGGCGCAATTTATGGCCAACCACTTCACGCGCTCGCCGAATCTTATCCGACCGATTTCGATAAATAATTACTGCAATTAATTATTTTTCTTCCGCAACCCATCCCTACGGCAACGACCACAACATTTGCGCATTGCCTATTTATTGGGACGGGTGGCAATCCTGGATTCGGATCTGCTGCGGGCGCTTAGAATAAAAACACATATCCATCGTCGAAACGATTCGTTGTGCGTGCCCTTCTTCCGATCTAAAGTACACGCTCATTTATCGCCACAATAGATTGTCACTTCACGTATATGAACGCATTACAATACAGAGCAGCGACCGGGACTTCCGGACAATGATTGCATTTCCGGTTGCTAGAATTGAAATCGGTCGTAGCGCACGCAAAGTAAGTATTGCAACAGTGCCGACGGAAAGGGTTGCAACACGAGACGTGGTTGAACCACAGGTGGATCAATCCGGCGCTGAATCTCTATCCGTATTTCCATCATTTTTTTCCAGACGACATTCGGAAGACGCACGGCGAAAAATATTAACCAGCGTCGATACCAAAGATCAATATCGCATCGAACCCATGCTGAATCGAGATCGGGCGTTGAAGGTGCTGACAAAATTAAAGGCTGTGCTTGCCGAATTAGATGATGCCCAAATAGGCGAAATTCTGGGGCAACTGATCGACTCAACAAAAGCACTAGCTGACCCAGTTATCTCGATGGCACAGTGGGCAACTATGTCACTGCAATTGGAAACCGTGGCAGGCTTGCTTAACAAGCACGCGAATGACAAATTGCCACACCTTGCTTATCTCAAGTCGATTGTTAAAAAGCTGGAATACGTTTGCCGCTTTAGTTGGAAGCTGCAAGCTTACGAGGCATTAATCGAAAAATTCACGGCAGCATTTGTCAAGCTGATTGTCACGAACTCCGCTGCCAATACTGTGCGAACCGCGATGGGAACGATTGAAGCCAGTTTGCCTTTGGACATCCTTTCGTTGGGCGGATCACTAGGCCATCAGATCAGCTTTAGTTTTGACGATGAAGGTTATGGAAAAACCTATCGCAGCACTACGGGTGATTTTGGCGCCAGGCTTAAATTACCTTTTTTTAAATTTGGTGGAAAGATCTCCGGGCTAACAGGGAAATATGACTACTGCCGCACCGCGCGCGATCATGCAATTTGCTACTTTAACGAGTTGTTGGCGAACAATCGCAAGTCGCCTCTAATCAATCCCTATCTGTCACGCCGAAGTACCCTTGGTGTCAAAGACAAAGCGAATGAGGTTGAAGATTTTTACCTGGTGCAGAAAGACTATGTACTGACGGAAAAAGCAATCGCGGACAATTTTTCATTATTTTTGAGTCTGGATTATTCCGGCAGCCTCGTGCAAGAATCCGAGAAACTTTTCGAAAGAGGATATGATCTGGTGCCGTCTACTCTGCTGAGGGAAAACCAATTAATCCTGCATCAACCACAAGTTACACCACGCGCCGAAGCAGTTCAGGGGGCCAAGAAAAAAGCAGTCGTCGTCAACGGAAAAATCGATACGAAAGCGGGTGTGCTTTCTGCCAAGGCTGGTCTTGAAACGCTGGTCGTTGAAGCGAGCGCCACGGCCCAGGGAGAATGGTCGGAACGCGTCACCGAAAACACGCGTTATGCGACGCTATGCGAATTACTCGATAACAAACCCGCCAATTCAAAAGAGGTCTTCAAAAAAACATTACAGCGCGATGTCCAGGCAGCGGGATTTGCCATTAGAAAAAAAGTGCACGCAAATTGGTATCCTAAACGGAAAAATGAAGTCGCGTTGGACGACGTAACTTGTACATTGATCGCCGTGGAGTATCACAGACATCCCGAGAATTTCACTCCGGCTTTTGTGTCGAGCATGTCGCATGAACCGGCCTTCGCACGTTATGTGAGCAAAAAGGCGCCCGTGCTTTTCTTGAAAAACGATGTAGATCTTCTCAGTGCAGATTTCAAATTTCTTGAAGACCTTCATGCGCAGCGTGCCATGGGAAATGTTAATGTCGACCAATCGATTGCGGCATTCTATAAAATATATGACGCCGCAAACGTCGAAGAGTGCTTGAAAAATATGGCGGTATTGACGGCATATTTTTACGAACAATTGGGCGATGAAAAACCGAAGGAGTTCGCAGAACGGTTAAAAAATCTGGAAACCAGAATATTCGCAACCGGCATCCCTCATCGACCCGATGTCTTAAGAAAAATTGCCGGTGCAACGCAACACTACTACTCCGTCACATCGGACAAGACGTTTGAATTTACGTTAAAAAGCGAGTTCAAACCGCTATTCATGCGCACAACTGCACCGGGGCTCGGCTTTAAATGGAACCGGAAAGAGCTATCCCACTACAACCCTTCGCGCTCCGGAATAAGCCATAACGTGGATCTGACCTTAAGCGGCACAGCGGGTGTTGACAGGCAGGTGATGAAGGCGCTGTCCCGTTATCTCAGGTACGAGGGGGCATATGATATGGCGGAATTATTTGAATCAGACTATTTTGCGAATTTGTCTGCCAAAGGAACCTACGCCGTGCGATATTTCCTGCCCAAAGATGCCGGCAAGATGCAAATGGTGAAACTGGATTCACGCTTAATCGGGCAATTGGGTTTTGAGCTGAGCCCAAGCGTTCCAATTGGCGTTCCTGGTTTTGGCAATATCGCGGTTGGCGTCACCTATTCAAGCTCAGCAACTACCCTGTTAAAAGATATGCCTTCGCCCGACACGATGTATTACTTTAACGTTCATTACATGCACGCGCTATTCACGGGAACGATTCCGATGAACGAAGAGACGCTGGAAGAAGATCTCAGGCAAAAGGGGCAAGATAGCTATTGGCATGTGCTAGTCAGAAACCATCGCGACGCTTTGGCACAACTTTTCGTGAACATCGCGCAGGGAAAGCTGGCAGCCGAATTTGAGCATTTGAAGAGCCGATATTTATCTTACGGCGCGTCGAAACAAGATCGAGAAAAAGTGGAGGCTGCCCAGCGCGTGTTCTTGGCCAGTGCAACGCACTTTAATGATACGGAAATGGATTATCAAATCGCACTGGAAAGCTTCAAGGGATTTATGAGGACGCTTTACAAGCACTGGAAGTGGACCAGGGAATTATCGGAGGCGTTTGACCCCTATCAATATGAATTCCATTCAACTCTTGTGGTCTGATTTGCCCGAAAAAAACCGTTATGCGTGAACATAACGGTTTTTCTTTTTTTACTGGCGTCCCCAAGGGGATTCGATCTTATCCCCCCGATTATTGTCACTTCAATTGTTAGAGGTAAATAATCAAAGAAACGAGCATTCGGCATTCGATCTTTAGACGTGACTTTAACTTTCATGTTGCTATCTACTGTAAAGGTCTGCACCAACTCTCAGTGAGCGCCCCCATAAGTTACGTTGCCCATAAGCCAAATTACGTCTGATTATAAATTAGGTGGTTTTGCTGCTGTTAATTTTCAAAACATTCAAAACCGTAGACATTTTTGGGATAATTTCCTTTTCCAAAGAAGAAATTAGTAATACATTGTCCTTTTTAAGTTCACCCTTCAAGATAAATTCATGTCCTTTCCTTTCGGCATAGCCAGCGGCGATATCTGGCTCAAGTGTCCAACTAAGCCCCGCCAAATTTTCATCATTTATTTCACCACCTCTATAAACAACTAAATCGTCATCTAATTGGTTAAAGAAATCAATGGTGTCAAAATCCCAAAAAAGTTCATGGTACTGTCTTATAATAGTCAAAAATTTAACAAAATCAGCAAGTGAAATAAATTTAAGCATCTCATCGGATGAATTTTGCCACACGACCAATAAATCATCGGTAAGTGATTCTATTGCTTCGATTGATTCAAAGTTCTCGTTCCAACCAGAATCATTCTCCAATAAAAATAAATTCAATTTATTCTTCAACGAAGCCAAATTTTCAGGACGTAAGCTTTCACGTATTTGCTCGTTTGCACTGTCATGCATGCTATTCAGCATTTCCAATTCTTCACTGTTTAGTCTTCCATTTAATTCGATGTTTCCGAATATCAGTACGTTTTTCATCATTGGAACTCCAGGCAAAGGACTCGAACAATAAAAGTCGAATGCAGTTGTAATGGTTTGGGTAATATTCTACCGTATCAATTTTCTGCGCTCGAACTATTTGGACTGTCAAATTCTTATATAAGGATGCACGATGAGGCGGATCGAAAGCGCACAAATACCCGGGGAGACTCGTAGAATGCTGAGGGAGCGGCTAACGCGATTTTTGCCTACAAATTCAAGTTCGAGGCATAGCATGGACCAGGCGTTAAGGCCCACTTTGTCGGACAAGGAGATAGTAGACCTCTTTTTGAACTTAGAGTTTACCCCCAACGATGCGATCCATCGAGCTCGGGACATATACACGCAGGCAGCTCAAACACAGATGACGACCTGGCCAGCAACTTCACCGGATGAGTCGGTGATGGGGCAGACGAGTACAATTGAAGAAAATATGTCGAACACCTCGGAAGGCAGTCCATCTATCCCAGTGACTGTTTCCGTTCAAATCACTTCTGCAGTACCTAGTCTAGAGGGACTTTTCCCACCGCCGTCGTTCGACGAATTGGTCGCGCACGGTTGGATTCGCACCACATGGGAACGGTTTTCGGTGCCAAGAGACATCTTGATTCCCATTCTTCGCCAGCCTCAGGCGGCCGAAACCGCACTTAAGCGATTGGTTGATGCGCGCGGACAAGATGTATTCAATTTAACGGCAGGGTTCAATCCAGGCGGCGAATTGCAGCGTGTCGCCAATAGTATCGTCGCTGAGGAGTGCCGACCTAGCGAGATAGCTTGTATTTCTCGTCCTTAGATAGTTGCAAGGTTATGGGACACAAAGCTTGACGATGGTAGGACTGAGAACGCTGAAAAACGATTAAGTTGTTGGATAGATAGATGGCTGCTGCTAAATTGGCCCTCATTTGCCATGAGCGAATTCCTTGATGCAGTTTGTTTTGATGAATTCATCGATGTTGCGATGAATGTACTCGAAGCGCCTTTTACAACGCCAACTTGGGAAGAATTCAGAGCAGCGGCATTAGCGCCCATAATCCTTCTTTATCCGCATCGAGAAGTGAGCGCAGAAAAAATTGTTCCAGCGATACCAGCGACGACAATTGACCGCATTCAATGGATATCGAATGGAGTTGCTGAGCATACCTTTCATGAATATTTGGACACTAGAGGCTCGAGTCTACTGAGCGTGCTTCTAAATGAAATTCAATATGCAAATCGTGATGCACGAAATTTAGCTCAGCGCCTGATGGCGTTTGTTATTGAACGACCCGCCCTGCTTCATCAACTCGTATTCAGGATTCGACAAGCACCAGTGCTTCTCGCCGACATGCTAATGGCGCCTTCAACCTGCGCTTTGGCCTGCAGCTTGATTGCGAGCTGGGAATACAATGCGGGTGGATGGAACAGAGATTTTCAAGCCCGAGCAGACCACACCACGGAATTGCTCGCTTTCGAAGACGCTGTTGCAGTTTTAGGTAGTCATCTTGATGCGGGTACTGTGCCAGCGAACGAGCTGGCAGCGTTGTACCAGCACATTTATCAACTAGCTTCCGGCCCACGCCACTCGTCACGACATTACGCTGCACTGTCCTTGCTACGCCAAGAGCTAACGGCATCGGTAGCAAGTGACCAATTTACAGTTGTGGCCGCACTTATTGGTTCTGCTAGGGTCAGTAAAAATAAAATGACAGCTTTTTGTGCTGCGCTAGATTTAGTTTCTGAGAGCGGAGGAGCGGATCGCATTGAGCCGCCAGAGATAGTATCGCTGTACCTAGATTTATTGCTTCAACAGGGCGAACGTGTGGGTCCTAGACAACTGGAAATGAATAGCGCGCAGTGCTTCGTTTCCCTTGCATTGAGATGTGAAGAGACCTTATTGCCCGATTCATAGCTTTCTCTGGCGCGCCAGTGCGGCAAAAAAGCAAATGGGAACGATACATTAGTATTGCCGAAACGTTTAACCTTCGCGAGACATTTATGAATGTCATAGATTCGATCAACGAGCAGCTAAGTTTTGACGACAAGATGTGGCTGGCGCGCAAATCAGGTAGCTATAACCTGGATCATGAGAATTTATCTCTACTGGATTCTCTCCTCGCTCCGGATCGTTTGGAAACAGCAATTCTGTCGATAGACCCACAACTTGGAAAAAACTATTACACATCATTCAGTGGGCTTGTCTCGACAAACAAGAGTTGGAAAATAATACCGTCAGATTCTTTCTGCGAATTTGGAAACAATGTTAATCAGTAATCCAAATACTAGATTTTTTCGCTAATATCGATGATACGTCGTGTGGTTGGCGACTCCATCACCTAATTTTGAGATTTCTATAGTATTGTCCCGGCGCAGATTCTCTCAAGCGCTGTAGGATGAATTTTTCCAGCGCCGGGCCTGCGAGATGATCCGGAACACCATAAATATTTTCGTCGATAAAGATGTTATAGAACTCAGCATCGGGATCAATACTCGCCTGATAATCAACAACATAGTCAGCCATTTTTTTCTTTCAATAGAAGTAATTTATCATTAACAGCGGTTTTTTAGATGAGCTTATGTGCGATGCGCTCACTTCGTTCTAGCATCCCATGCTGAAAACATTCGTTACGGAAACCTGGAGGCCGATGATGAACAAGTCGAAATTGCGGCAAGACATGCCAACGCACATGAATTTATTATGGAGTTAAAAAACGGTTATGAGACCGCTGTAAATGCTTAAAATATTTTAATTGTCATCAGCGTTTAGTAAATTGTGAATCATTAGCTTGCCTGCTAAGTGCCGAAACGGCGTAAAAACTCAAAATATATTTTCGCTCAAAAAAATTGACCTGTTAAACCGCGCTGAATTCAATTTTCTCGATCAAAGGAATGATCACCCTACCCACGATTTTTTAGATAATTTTCAAATATTTTTTGTTTTTACACGGCCTCTGCCGATAGCTGTCAGGATGCGAACTTGCCGCGATTGTTTAAATGACAATCCATGTCCTATAAGTAGTGAGAAATACTAATTCGCAACAGGAATATCGAGATAGCTATCCGAATACCAGTTAATTCGCAAGGGTGCACCAGCATCAGTTATGGTTTCGTCGTTAACATTTTTTCCGCTACCATAATTGATCTGCATAGTCGACTGCTTGTTAATACTCAATACGGCAACCAACTGACTGCCTGTTTCAAATAGACGGCTTGTGGTCCGACCATTGGTGAATGTCAGCTTCTGGCGTTTGCCCGGCAATAACAGCTGGCGATGACTACGATCTTTAACGTAGCTGGCGCGCGCCATATACCAGGACAGCTGGAAGTATCTGCCGTCCGGAAGCCGTTCATATAATGTTACGTTGAAGTCCATGTCTTTCTTGTTGGTCCTAAAATCCAGCATCCCAGAAAACAGGCCGCTGACTTCAATGGGATGTTGCAGTGGGTCGCTGGTGAAAATGACTGCGTTACGGCTATCCACCGATTTATCAATGATCAGACTTGGACCGGATTCATCGATATTGCTACGGTCGGTGAAATCGACTTTTTGAGTAATATAGGAATTGTCGGCAGGTTTATGCGTAGTGAGACGATATCCACCGCCAGCTTTCACGCTGCTCAAATGAAAGCGTAGTTTTTCATTGCTCATGGCGTCTATCGATGGCGCGTGCTTCCAGACATTGGCTCCCATCACTTCGTAATTGACTTTATCTCTGATCAGATCGGGCATGGGTGCACCGCGAAACACGTGATCGAACCACTGGTAACGCAGCTTCCAGCCAATGTCGATGCGGGCCACCGGGTCGATTGAATAACCGCGCAACACATTCCAGGCACTGCGCTGGGCGCCGATATGGTTGTAGGGACCAATCACCAGATAATGCTCGGCGTGTGCGTTGTACTTATAGTGCTCCATAAAATAATGCAACGCACCAATCTGGCCGCCATCGTAGTAGCCGGTGGTCGTCAATACCGGAATATTGATGTTGGCGAATTCCTGGTGATAGGGAATCATAGACTGCCAATAGGCGTCGTAATCGGGGTGATCCATCCAGCGCTGAAAAACAGGATTGGTGCTGCCATCAATTTGATCGAGCTTTCGATATGCCTGGCCAGTGGTGTACCAGGTCTTATTCAAACGATCCCAGCGCGCATTGTCGTCGTAATTTTTCTGATCCAACGTTTTGTTCGACATGGTGTAAGGAAGCCAGCTGTACACAAAATTCATATGCACGTTGCCTTCCCTGGGCCAGTCTATGCCGGGAGCCATGGTTACCGAAGGCATGAGTGCCTTCAGCGCGACAGGTAGATGTTTGGCCGCTGCCCATTGCGTAAAACCGTTGTAGCTGCCGCCGTACATGCCGACGCGACCATCGCTCCACGGCTGTTTGCTGATCCAGTTAATTACCGCGTCGGCATCGGCACCATCGTGTTCCAGCGGAACAGGGTCTTGCGGACTGGCGTCTTTTCCTCGCGTATAGGCGACGACGGCCGCGTACCCGTGCGCCGCAGTGATCCGCGTTTCTTCCTCGGCCCATACCGGATTCGCGTAAATCGTAAAGCCGAGTAACGTGGTTGCAGGTGCGCTCGCATGACGCGGACGCATCACGAGTGTGGCGATGGATGCGCCGTCCGGGGTTGGCACCAGAATATTGTCTTCTACCAGATAGCGGCGCTGGTCATCTTCCGCTACCAGACTATCGGTCAGCAAATAGTAGCTTGCAAACGATCTCGCGGCTTCGTATTTGCCTACCAGATCAAGCGCATCGTTCAGTTTAATGGTGTTGTCGTTTTTTTGACGTGCCACTGCGTCCTTCAGGTCAGCCTGCATTTCTTCGAGGCGCGGCCCATAAGGTTCCCGGGGTGAACCTATCGTGTCATTTAATTTCGCTGCGGTGATGTCGTCATAATTGCCAACGATAGCGCGAAACGCCTCAGCATAAGCATCTTTAAAAGCCGATTTATTGTCTGATTCAGCCAGCCTGGCTTTGGCATAGATTTCGTAGGGAACAATGTCCAAATCCGATCCGCCGCCACTGCTTTTGAGCGCATGCAGTTCTGACAGCGTAGTAACTGCCTGCGAATAAAGCCCTGCTGCGAGCTGCAGGCGAAACAGATTATTTAGATAGGTATCTCTATCGTTTTCAACGTACACGGCCATGATCTGTTGGGCCAATCCCGGGATCGCATTATCCAGCGCCGCATCAGTACTGATTGCGGTGATGGGCAATTCAAATTGCTGGGCGTAGATTTGCGTCGCAGACATCAGTGACAAGACAAAAACTATGAGGCGCATACGTTATTTCCTTATCTTTACAATGCAAATAAACCAGATGATTAATCTGAGCCGAATATTGGAATGTGCGAACAGAAAAGCTAGCGGATTATATCGGACAATCCAATATTTAGACATCAGACGTAGCGACCACCGCCGTCGATGTGGAGCACTTCGGCATTCATATAATTGTTCGTCAACAGAAATAAGATTGCCTGAGCCACTTCGGACGGTGTCCCGACTCGACCACCCGGCAATGTTTCAGCCACACGTTTCAATAACGCGGCGCGACCATCTACGCCGAAAGTATCAAATATCGGCGTATCGACGAAGCCAGGCGAAATGACATTGACACGTATGGGTTTGAGCTCGAGAGCCAGCGCGCGCGACAGCGCTTCTACTCCGCGCACTGCCGCAGCAATAGCCGAAACTCCGTCGCCTGACGGGCGGTCTGAAAATTGCCCACCCGTCAGCACGATTGAACCAGTTGGTGGCATTAGCGATAATGCTGCCTTGATGGCATAGAGAGGTCCTGCAATGCGTTCATGCACCGCCATCAACAACAGGTCCGGATCGTTGTCGGCTAACCTGCCGACAGTCAGACCGCCCGCAGTGATCACCAGATGATCGACGCGTGGCATATCGTCAAAAACAGCTTCTACACTCTTCCTGTCGCGGATATCGGCGACCACCGTCCGGGCGCCTCCAATTTCGTTTGCGGCGCTCTCAAGTGTTGCAGGCGTACGGCCAACTATTGTGACAGACGCTCCGCACGACTTTGCGGCTATGGCAGTTGCCAATCCGATTCCGGTACTTCCGCCAAATACAACCAGACGGGCGTCTTGGAGAGAGCTATTTGCAGCAATGTTCATATAAATTCCTGAGTAAAGGTGGATAGCAGGAAAGATATTAGGCCATTCCATATCAACTGAGAACGTGCAACAATTGCATATAGATTATTCTAAAAAGGAATGAGGTGAACTCACTCAAATCTATGCACCTGTTCGTCCGCGTCGTCGAGTTGGGCAGCTTTTCGTCCGTTGCTCGCGAAGAACACACCGGTCAACCTACCGTAAGCAAAATGATTGCGGCGTTAGAGCGTGACTTGGGGGTCAGGCTTCTTGAAAGAACAACGACCAGCCTGTTAGTGACTCCAGAGGGAAGGCGGTTTTACGAACGTAGTAAGCGGCTGCTTGAAGAGTACAGCGATGCCGTAGCCGATGTTCGAGGTCAGACACAGCAATTTGTTGGCACGTTGAGGGTGGCTGCACCAGTGGGCCTGGGTGAGTTGCGCCTCAATACCCTGGTTATCGAGTTTTTGGCAAAGTACCCTGACATCGACATCGAGCTGATCCTTAATGATCGCATAATGGATCTGAAGGAAGAAAGTTTTGATATGGCGATACGACTTGGCAGCAGCGTGCCTCCCAATGTCGTCGCACGTCATATCGGTTCTTCGCCGCGCCTGTTGGTGGCCACGCCCGCCTATATCGAGCGCAACTCGCCGGTTCGCCGACCTGCAGACTTGGTGAAGCATGAATATATTCAATATGCCGGATTGATTTCCGGAAGTGAGCTGGAATTTGTCAGAGGAGCCGAGAAGATCGGCGTCACGGTCAAGGGGCGTTATCGCGTCAACAATTCGCTGGCTTTGCGTCAGTGTTTTCTTGAGGGAATTGGGTTAGGTAGCGCTCCGGCATGGTTGGTTCAGGACTTAATCGATACAGGTGACTTGATTCATCTTCTCCCAAAGTGGACTATGCCTTTGCAGCCGGTGCATTTAGTGTATCCGTCCCGCAGACTCCAACCGTTGAGAACACGGGCCTTGCTGCAATTCTTCAGCGAAAGAATCCCCAGATTGCCCGGACTCTTTGCAATTTAAGTGTAATGTGGCCATGAATTCTTTCTCTAAAGATCGCTTTATACTTGGTTCACCGCGAAAATCTTGAAAACAACCCGGACTGTCCTTCGGCGTTGGTAGCCTCTGCACAAATCAATCTGTCGACTTGGGCAAAGTCAGGCAAGCTGCTCGCGGATAAGTAATTCGATGACGTAGCCACGGCCGTGGCTATTTCAAATGCAAAACTGTGTTGGTGCATTCAGAATCGGCTATACGCCAGTAGTTTTCCTGTTCATTCATGGGCCGCCCCTGTCACGCTCTACACACCCGCCAAACAATCAATCTTTTCAGACGAAAATCCTTTCGCCAATTTTTCATAGATGAACCCCGTCGCCCCGAAGACCATCTGGTCACAGTCACGCAAATCGTCAGTTGAAAAAACAAACGAGCATTCCCCTTACACATCCCTAACATAAGACAAATCTTGTCGCTCAGGCAGAATTTCAATAGGTATGATCCGATTTAATTTCACGTCGCAAATACCAACCGCCGAGTCTCTTCACTGAAGTCGGCTACTTACAATACAAAGTAAACTATTTTGAAATTCCTTAACAATATCTTCAACTTGTCGTGCGCGATTGGTTTGCTATTTTTTCTCAGGGCAGCAGACTGTGCATCCGGCGAATTGCCGAGATGGTGGAATTTGAACACTGTCAATTTCCAGAATTTGACTACTGAAAGCGGCTTGCCACATCCCATAGTCAACGCTATTGCACAAGATCGGGAAGGCTTTATTTGGGTGGGCACGCAAGGAGGGTTGGCGCGCTGGGATGGCTATCAGTTTCGGATCTATCGCCCCTTGCCAAATAACGAGCGAAGTATTCCCGACACCTACATTCTGACCCTCCATATTGATAAAAATGGACATCTCTGGATCGGTACTAGCGGCGGTGGCTTGGCGATGTACGACCGAACAACCGACGACTTCATTCGAATCCCAGCCGACCCTAGTGATACAAATAATTTTGCGATTTATTCCATTTGTGATGACTACTCAAACGGGCTTTGGCTCGGAACTTCAGAAGGACTCAAACACGTAGATTCGCAAAACAAGATCAGCCAATATCATCCTAAAAATCAATTCGACGACAAACTGCTTGAAAATA
>Ga0206795_1145_pt1 | contig 13445 bp, 14 predicted proteins | sample Alteio_BWOrgCont_71_FD_152872 | JGI IMG/M metagenome (GOLD analysis project Ga0206795, IMG submission 152872) | Enriched cells from forest soil in Barre Woods Harvard Forest LTER site, Petersham, Massachusetts, United States -... | ecosystem: Environmental > Terrestrial > Soil > Temperate forest >... | reverse complement strand
ACGATAAAGAGAGACATAATGTGCCCTCGTCATTTTTGTTGCTTTGCAACCGTTTTGTTGAAGTGCCGCCGATGCGCTGGTCCCTGTGGGAAGGTCGCCGCAGCGAGCTTTCCACAGGGAGAGGCGGAGCCGTCAGCGCCTGTGTGTTCGCGATGTGGTTCACGATGGGTGGCCACCGATTTGGTGGGGGGTTTGGGGGGCTATTAGCCCCCCAATAAAGGCGTCGCGCGAAGCGCGACACCTTGCCGGTTTTTTTAAAAAACGCTGGGGATTTTGTCGTACAGGATTGCACATGTACACAAGGCCTGTTCTTGCAATGCAAAGCTTTCTTCGTGATTTGACTCCACGCAGGATGTTGCCAGATCGCTAGGTTTTGACCACCGGGGTGAAGTCCGACCATTGCTCGATACGAAAGGCACGAATATCACGCACGGATGCCGGAAACCAGGGGAGCTTTTTGAGTTCCTGAATCGCGACGAACAGCTTCGCCATGTCCTCATCCTTGGTCACGTATAGGCTGCCTTGGATGCGCTCGAAGTTGTAACGTGCCAGAGTTGTGCCGATCTCGGCGTAGGCTTGGGAAATGCCCTTAGGGTGGTGCTTCTCAGTGTCGGCAACCACGAGATCGAACGCGACGGCGAACATCAGGCCGCTTTAGGATCGTTGACGGCGTGAGCGTAGGAGTATTCGGTTTCCTCGCCGGTTTCGAGCACCACAATGCGGAGTACCCAATCCCCGTTCTCGGCCTGCTTCACGGGCGCGAGAACGCGATAGACGGGGCCGAGGGGGCCGAACGTACGGAATTGCCCTATGAGTTGCGGTGCGGGAAAGCCTGGTTGCATACCTTGAGCATAACATGTCCGCAAAAGAAAAGCCTTAACGCATGGGAAAGTGCTGCATTACACTCGTTTGAACGTACAGGGATGCACATGTACACAATCGCAATCGTGGGACAAAAAGGCGGAACCGGAAAAACGACGGTCGCTCAAAACCTCGGGGTCGCCGCAACCATGGGAAAGCAAAGCGTCGCGATCATCGACCTCGATGCGCAAACATCGGCGACGAATTGGGGAGATCGGCGAGCGTCCGAGAGTCCAACCGTGGTGAGCTGCCAGGTCGCCCGGTTACGTTTCGTGCTTGAAGAGGCACGGGCTAAGGGTGTGGGTTGGGCTCTTTTGGACACGCCGGGCAAGAATGCGGAGGCGAGTATTGAGGCCGCAAAATCTGCCGACCTCGTACTCGTCCCCGTGCAGCCACTCATCAACGACATTGAAACCTTGCCAGCGCTGCGCGACCTGCTGCGCGTCGCCGGAGAGAAGCCAGCCGTCGTAATCGTCAACAACGCACCGACCAGGGGTGACCGTCACGTTCACGCGCAGGAAACGGCCCGCGAATTGGGGTTCGGGATTTGCCCTGTGGTGCTCTATCATCGCGTCGCCATCCATGATGGTCCGCTTTCCGGGCTCGGCGCACAAGAGTATGAACCGAACGGTAAGGCAGCGCAGGAAATCGCACAACTGTACAAGTTCATAAAAACACTTTTGCACAATCACACAGGGGAAAAACATGGCAAAACCAAGGCTAAAGCCGAATAATCTCGCGATTGCGCTTAAAGAAAAGGCCAAGGGCGCCGAGGTCAAGCGTGTTGATGCCCCCCGCGCGGAGCGGCCAGCTCGCAAGGAAACCACGCGCGAAGGCCGGGTTATGGTGAGCGGTTGGCTTCCCATTGAGGCGCGATCTTCTTTCCGGCTCATTCAGGCCAAGCACCCCGAAAAACTCATGCAAGACTTGATTGTTGAAGCCGTGAACGACCTTTTCGCAAAGTATAACGTGCCGCAAACAGCAGCCGTAGACGTGCCAGAAAGTGTGTAGAAACGCTTGTATGATCGGATTTTTATCGCGCTCACGTAGGTAGTGGAATTGCCTAGTTCTGTTGTAAACGACCGGAATGGCGATTGCCGTTTTGCAACCGTTCTCGGGCGATTCGTTTCAATTTCCGCCGATGCGCGGATGTTTGACATGGCGATTTCGTGCGCGAGGGTCGTCCGTCACCCGCGCGATCGAACGCACATCTGAAACGGAATTACGCTCATTGTGTTTTATTTACGGCTTTGCCCCCCGCGCCCTTCCACCGCTTTTTCCGCCCTGGCCTTTTTCAATAGCTTTGAATCGTTTGTCGTACGGGAAGTAGACGGCGATTTTTCTCTTGCGTCATCCGCTGCTATCTCGCGCCTTGTCCTTGGCCGTAGTTCACCCGTGCTTGTTTCTCTACGCACTTCCGTTTCTTCACGTAAATGCTCATCTAATTCATCCGAGACCTCGGAGTTGAACGTGGTGGGACTTTTGGGCAATGTATTTCTCCAACTATCAATCCTTTCATCGTTTTTTATCTGTGACTCAGAATTTATAAGTTCATACGCTAGTTTTCCTGCAGGGTATTTATCGTACACACGTGCTGTATTGAAAATCTTATTTTTTAAAAAATCAATTTTTTTTGGATCGCTTGAAGAATACGCAATATTTAAAGATCCGTCGAAGCGATCGTTATCATAAAGAAATGTCGGCTGTTTATATTTCTCTAGATCTAGTAGATCAGGCTTTTTAAGATTCTTTTTAAGATTCATTCCAAGGGGTGCATCATCTCCAATTGTATCAACATCGAAGAAAGCAGTTTGTCTTCCACCTTTATCTCTGGCAATTACCTCCAGATATCCATAAGCCCATGGATCATCTTTGCATACTTCTTGCAGTATATCCCGTACTTCTGTTTCATGCTCCAGAAAGCAAACAAGGCTGGAGTATTGTAACGGTTTAACTACTGTCTCGTATACACTCTCTGTGATAGCGACATTCACTGGCTCCCCAAGAGGCTGCTTGCCATTATGCGCCTGGAGTTTAATAACTCCCTTATGGCTCGTTACTTCATATGCGGTTATGTCGTTGCGAGGAAGCCCGGTAGAGTTTGTTAGGAAAGTAGCCACCTTCTCTTTTTGTTTTTTCGAAATACCCTGAAAGTCATCGCTGCCATCTAACTGAACGGTTACGGGGTGTGGATCGTTGTGTTCGAATAGAATCGACCCTGCAGCAAGGTTTTTTGTGGGTCTTGCCTTTAATTCATTTTCTATTGATTTATTCGCTGACTCCGCAACTTTCGCGGGATCAGGAGCCGATGCTATCTTCTCATCCTTACGGCGGTGCGTTTCTCCTACCGCAATCGGCAAATAGACGTATTGATTAGTGTCCTCTAGATACTTTAAAAGCGGTTTTGTCGGCAGATTCGGATTTTCTCCGGAACGAAGCTCATTTTCACAAGCATCCATAAGCGTCTTAAGGAAAATTTTGTATGCGGGAGGATCTTTCTTTTTTAAAGCTTCGACAATTGAATCCGCTAATTCTGATTTTCCCAAGAGATATTTATGAAATTCCTTCCCAACCTCCGTCATAGTCATATGATGGCTTTCGCTTTGTTGTTGCTCTATGCTCGCATAAAATTTCCCGAGTTCATTTTTTGCCGCATGACGCTTAAAGGGTTTCCGTATATCAAGCTTGTCTTTAAAATTTGTCCATACGCCCATAATGCATCTTACGTTCTTGCATCACACAAACACTACTAGTAACGCAACGAAGGACTTTTGGGTGCCTCGCGACACGGAAACGTGCGCAATTTTTCATCGAGTTCATCGATCAACACAGGCGATGTTCTCAACAGAAGTGGCTTTAAAATGCTTGCTTGATTGAGAAATACGTCCGGCAGTCCCTCGAACATGGCCTAGACCCAAACATCAAGGCGGAGATATAAATAGCCAACACAGACGACGGGCAGATCAAGGCAGCGGCGGACCCTCGAAAATGACCCCTAGCATGCCCCAGGAGCGCGCTAACCTTGCCGAGTCGTCCAAAATACTCATCCGCGCCCTAAACCCGTCTCCTAGCCCTCGGAAATGGCCTTTTCTCCCTCACCGACACCTGTGATCGTACCGCTGCTCCAACTTGTCGGCGCCTTGCGGATAGCCGAGCTTGCGCAAGTACGCGCTTGTCGCGGCGATAGACCCGTTGAGGTCGTTGCACACGGCTTGATGCCTTGCCCACAGCGCGTCGTCGCGTCCCCAGTCGTAGGCGGTCTTCCAGGTCATAATCAGCGTCACCGTCCACGCCAGGCCGACGGCGATACTGAAAAGCGCAGCGAAGGTTATGGTTTCGTGCGCGAACTTCGTCAGGTCGTTCAAGGCGGTCCGGACGCTCGCGAGGGCGCCGATGTTGTTTTTCGCGTCTTCGACGCTGGGAAGCGCGTTGCGTAACCCCTCGACGGCCTCTTTGGTCGTCCGGCGAATCTCGGCCGCTCCGCGCTCTCGGGCCGTTTGGGCTTGGGCGTCTGCCAGGTACACGAGCAAGATCGGATCGAGATCGGCCTCCTGGACGATTCGCGCGACGGATAAAGCGCGCTTGACTTGTTCGGGGGTTGCTTCAAAGCCGTTGATTTCCAGGAACGCTTGCTGAAACGTCATCGGACTCCGGCTCCCAAGCGATCCCCGAGGGCATCCAAACCTGCATAGCTGCGCCGCAGCCACCGATGCAGCGCCATGCGCTCCCCGTAGTTCAAGGCCGCATCGTCGCTGAAGCGGCGCGGGGGAAGATGCAGAAACGTGGCATCGGCAATACCGTCGTTGAGGTCGTCGAGGTTCATCTCCAAGCCTCCGACGGCCAGAAACGCCTCGCGGGTCTTGGAGGCGTTCCAGCGCGCGAAGCGATCGGGCGCCCCGAAAAACAGGTTCCGCACGGCGACCATCGCCCGCGCGGTGTCGGCGTAATGGTCCATAAACGGGCGCAGGAGCGCGACGGAGTGCGGGGTGCGGTTGAGGACCCAGAAGGCAACCAGGGAACGGCGTAGGTCCTGCAACGCCTCGCCGAAGAAGTCGCGATTTTGCGTTACCTCGTCGCCGACGCCGGCGGGCAGGGAGACGACGACGTTTGTGTGCGGAATGCGTTCCAGAAACGACGCGAACTCAATCCAGCCGTCTTCCCCGCGCAAATCCGCGTGCAGCGTCGGCATATCGACTTCAGAAAAGACGGCATGCAGGTCGGCGTTACGCGCGTCGGCGTCCACGACGGCCGCATCGCCCGTGCGCTGCACAAGATACTCGACGAGGACGGCGGCGAGAAAGGATTTCCCAACGCCGCCTTTATCCCCGTGTACCAAAAAGACGCTCATAGATCGGTGGAAGAAGGGAGATCAACAGCGCGCGACTTCTTCCGAATTATCTCCTCAGATTTCGTTTCAGAAGACCCTTGTTTCGTCTCGAAAAACTTCCCTGATATTGCGCGTACGGTTTTCTTTTTCGTCGCGTCGGTCATGTAGCGTTTGATCGTGGGCGTCTTGAGATCAAAGTTCCCCTTACTGTTGAGCGCTGTAATCACTTCGTCCAACGTATAGCCTCGCGCCGTCGCCGCGCGAATCTCCGTGCGCATCTCCTTGACGAGATCGGGAACTGTGAAGCGCTGTTTCTCGCGTTCTTTTTTCGGCAACGCTTTAAGCGTCTCTTTCATTTTGGCAACGTCGGACCGGTCATAGTCTCTGCGTTTCGGCATAGCAAACTCCTTTGCACATGAACGTGCATTGCATCTCGCGCAAGCTCCCGGCATTACGCGCGAGAGTAGAACATTTCCCGCAGACGACACACGATAAAGCATTCATCTCTTCACGCAAAACCTCGAAATACTCGTTGTTTCGGCGTTCGGACCTGCGCAATTTTTTTGCACACGAACTGCCTCCGCATATCCCTGACGCATCCGACGCTACGCGCACGTCGTGAAAATCTCCAGCACTCGAAGCGCGGACGAAGGGCGCTCCAAAATCCCCGGCTATCAGGAGCAAGCAGGTGTCTCCGCCCCCCGCGCTAAAGCGCGGCGCTCGAAGACAGGGCATGAGCTCCGTCGCTCCAGCCCTGCGGGCCTCCGCTCTGTCGCGAAAGGAAAGCCAGATCGCGAATGCTTCATCTTGACGAACGCGGCTGCGCCGCATGCTGCGCATGAGCGAGACGCGGCGCTTAACGGAATCCGCGACGGTGCGCGTGAGTTCGGACGAGCTGCTCGTGATCCGCGAAAAGGCGGCGCGCGCGGGACTTAGCATCGCGGGGTACTTCCGCGCGTCTGCCTTGGAACGCCGCGCACCGACGCACGCTCCGGAACTGTTGCGCGCCCTGGCGGACATCGGGCGTTTGTGCGGCTTACTACAAACCGCGTTACGCACGGCGGACGATACATTGCGCACACACGTTACCGACGCGCTCGCGGCCGCGCGGGCCGTCGCCGAGGAGTTGCGTCGCCGATGATCGGCAAGGTCAGTTTCGGTTCGGGCGTACGCGGCCTTACGCGCTATCTGACGGAGACGCGCGAACGCGGACTCGTCGGCTACGTGACGGGCGATCGGCATGAACTCGGGGCGACGGCGTACCGCAATCTCGCCGCCGAGAACGCGGCCGATGCCGCGCGCGAAATGGATCTCACGTCGCGACTTTCAATGCGCTGCGAGAAGCCGTTTATGCACCTCTCGCTGTCCTGGCATCCCTCGGAGCGCCCGGAAGAGCCGCGCATGATCGAGGCGATGGATCGCGTGCTCTCCGAGTTGGGACTAGAGGATCGGCAAGCCGTGTATGCGGTGCATCGAGAGAAAGAGCATCAGCACATTCACGCCGCAGTGAACCGAGTGGGCCGCGAAGGAACGGCGTGGGATCGGTGGCAGTGCAAGGAACGCATCTCCGCGCAGTGCCGGGTGATCGAGCGCGAGATGGGCTTCGAGCCGATTGAAAACCATCTGCGCCCGGAGCACGAGCTGGCTCGCGAACAGATTCGCTCACCGCGCGAGCAGCGGATTTACGAGCGCAGCGGGATCGAGCCGCCGGCGCGGCCGGGGCCGGAGCATCGCGATGCGATGCGCGAGCGGATCGGCAAAGACGCGCGCACGGCGCTACGGGGCGCGGAGCGTTGGGAGCAGGCGCACGAGCGGCTACAGGCGGTCGGGGTTGCCCTCGAAGCGTACGCGCATCCGACAACCGCGCGGACGGGGTTGCAGCTCGTCGAGGTCGCGACGGGGGAGCGCATGGCGGCGTCGGGGTTGGGGTCGGATTACGGCCGGCGGGCGCTGGAGAAGCGTCTAGGAGCGTTTGAGGCGTCGCGTGGAGTCGAAGTCGATCAGCGGCTTTCGAAGGCCGTAGAGAGCCCGGAACGGACCTCTATCTCCGCTCCACGAGAACGGGAAGCGTCTTCCGAGGTCGAGCGGCAGAGAGAGCGCGCTCCGAAACCGGAGGCCGCGGCCTCCGAGCCGTCGTTGCGGGACGAGTACCTGGCCGAACGAATGCGGCGGCAGGCGGGGCGAGCAACCGCGTTGCGCGAGCAGCGAGAACGCGATCACGTGCGGCGCGAGGAGTTGAGGGCGGGGCACCGCTCGCACATGAAGCGCGTCGAGGACTGCGGGTTTCCCTCGGGCCTGGCAAAAGCGATGCGCTCGGAGTGCGCGTTCGCGTACGCCGCGCAGCGGGACGCGTTGGACGGCGCGATCGCCCGAGAGCGCGAGGCGTTGCGGGAGCGTTGTGCCGGGCAAAGTTGGACGCAGTACGTGGTTGCACGGGCGGAGCTTGGGGAGCAGCGCGCGGTCGAGCAGTTGTGGCGCTGGGCCGGGCGGGATCGGCAAGCCGTCGCGATGGGTCAAGCGTTAGAGCAGCCGGAGGGCGGCGAGCGAACGGCGCCGACCGTGCGAACGTTGCACGACTTGCGGGCGCGCGTCGATACGCGCAACGGAGAGGTCACGTATCTCTGGAAAAAAGACGGGCGCGAGGCGTTTCGGGATCGGGGCGATTTGATTACCGTGCCGCCGGGGCAAGAGCGCGACGCGATGCGGTCGGGCTTACTCTTGGCGGCGGCTAAATGGGAGGGGAACGTTCGCGTCCACGGAGGCGAGGCGTTCAAACGCGCGGCCGTGGAAGAGGCCGTGAAAATAGGCGCGCATATTCTCAATCCCGAGATGCAGGCGTATCAACAGCACTGCCGACACGAGCATATGCGGCAAGAACAAACGCGGGAGCGGGAACGAGAACGCGCGCAAGAGCGCAGCATGAGTCGCGGTTTCGGCATCGGGCGATAAGACGCGATGCGGCGGCGCGTCGGAATGTGTCAATGAAAATGAGACCACTTCGCGAGATAAACTATTTGTGCGGCCTGCGGAAGTGATCGTAAAATATAAGCGGGGAAAAGTCAACGATAATTCGAGCAAATTTTCTCACGCTATTTTCCCTTCTTCGGGACGGTTGATATACGCGGCTTCCGGCAACATGAGCGGTTCCGGTTTCCCATGTACGAAGCGCTCGGGATGTGCTTCGTACGCGGCATGAAGGATATCGCGTCGATAATCACGGCGTTCTTCAATGCGACCGTGATGAACGTCGGCAGGCGTCAATAAACCCAAGCCGCCGTGATGATGCTCGTTGTTGTACCAGGGGAAAAATTCACGGCAGAACGCTCGTGCCTGCTCGATGCTGTCGAAGCGCTCCGGAAAGCTCGGTCGATACTTCAACGTCTTGAACTGCGATTCCGAATACGGGTTATCGTTGGAAACGTGCGGCCGAGAGTGGCTTTTGGTCACGCCTAAATCGGCAAAGAGGAAGGCCACGGGCTTGGAGGTCATCGAGCTTCCGCGATCCGCATGAATGGTGAGCGTGTGAGGGAGGATGCCTTCACGGGCAGTGGTTTCCTCGAACAGAAGACGCGCGAGCGTCTTGCATTCCCGGTCGGCCAAGAGCCACCCGACGACGTACCGACTATAGATGTCGAGGATGACGTACAAGTAATAATACGTCCACTTCTGCCGTCCCAGGAGCTTGGTAATGTCCCACGACCAAACTTGCCGGGGCGCCGTCGCGACCAGCTCAGGCTTGACCGTGGGTGGATGTACCGCAACGCGGCGGCGTTCGCGGACTTCCTCGACGCTGCGCAAGATGCGATACATCGTGGAAACGGACGCGACGTAGCGGCCCTCGTCCAAAAGGGTCGCGTAGACTTCACGGACGCTCGCGTCACAAAACCGCTCTTGATGCAGCGTATCAAGAGCGGTTTGCCGTTCGTATTGAGAGAGCGCTCGCGGAGAAGCGCGTTTGACGTATTTGCGGGGCCTGGGAGGTCGCTGGTGACGAAACCAGCTCGCGCGGGCCGCGCCGATCACCTCGCATGCACGGCGTACGCCCATGCACGCGCTAAGGTCGCGAAGAACGGACTCCACGATCAAACGCCCTTCTTTTCCGCGCTCTCGCCTGCAAGCGTCTGCAAGAGCGCGGAGACTTTTCCCTGAACGTCGATGATCTGCTGGGCCTTGCTCAGCTCTTTTTGTAGGCGGGCAGTTTCGTTGCGCAAGCGCGCCAACTCGGTGGCCTGCGGGTCGCGCGGCCTACCGATGGGTTTTTTCCCCCTGGCGCTTTTGCCGCCGCCGTCGCGGGCCTTGCGCCATATGGAGATATGCGAGCTGTAGATGCCCTCATGCCGGAGAACGGCCGCGCGCTCTAACGAGCTGGAGGCGTTCTCGTACGCCGTGAGGATGCGAAGCTTCTCTTCGGCAGTGAAGGTACGGTGCTTGGCGACGGGACGAACTTCGGTCTCGTCGGCCAGTTTGGGATCGGATAACATGGGAGCTACCTTTGCTCCGCCCTCCGCACAGTTATTTTTTTTGTCAGGCTGGTCTCACTTTACATTGACACGGAGGGCGTTGCATCCATGCTTGACCCGTTGACGACCCCTGAAATTCTTGTTACGCTAGGGGCATGGAAAGGCTTGCCTATCCGAAGTCGCTCACGCAGTTCCAGAAGTTCTTTTCCGATGACGCCGCCTGCGCGAAGTACCTGGAGGCAATGCGTTGGCCTGAAGGCTTCGTGTGCCCATCCTGCTCCCATAAGGGTGAACCATGGCGCATGGCCCGCTCTAAGGCCGTTCTTCGTTGCCCGGCTTGCCGGAAAGACGCCTTCCTTACCGCCGGAACCGTGATGCAAGACACGCGGACGCCGCTTATCACATGGTTTTGGGCAGCGTACTTGATGACGACGCAAACGCCGGGCATCTCCTCGACGCAATTTCAGCGGCAACTCGGATTGACGAGCCGCCAAACCTCGTTCACGATGCTTCATAAGCTCCGTAGCTGCATGGTGCGCCCGGATCGCGATAAGATCGGCGCGGCGTGGCCTGTGGAGATTGACGAGGCGTTCGTTGGCGGTACAACGCGCGGCGAGGGCAAAGGCGTGCATCACAAGGCGTTGGTGATCGGCGCAGTTGAAGTCTGCACGAAGAAGCCGCCGGAAGAGCCGAAGAAAAAACACGTCAAGGGCAATCCTGAAAAGAAGACAACGTACGCGGGACGCCTGCGCCTACAAGTGATTCCCGACCGTGGCGGCGATATAATCACCGAGTTCGTCAAAGAGCATATAGCGCCCACGGCGGTTCTTAGCGATGGTTGCCCCAGCTACAACAAATTGCCGAGCCTGGGATACGAACATGATGCGATGGTAATGGACGCCAACCCCGCTAACGCGGAAGAGCACCTTCCCATGATTCACAAGGTATTTTCGAACCTCAAGACATGGATACTTGGGACGCATCACGGGCGCATTGAGGTGCAGCACCTGCAAGCCTATCTCAATGAGTACGTGTTCCGGTTTAATCGTCGCTTCCACCCGATGAGCGGATTCAATTCGGTTTTAGGCCTCGCCGTGCAGACCGTTTCGCCGACTTACGAACAGATTTACTCGGGGGCTTTTGAGTATCCGGGCTCTTGTCCGAACATCGAGTTTGTCTGAAAAATTCGTAGTCTTCCGTCAGGACAGCATACTCCTTATCGAACATCGCCTGCATCCTAGCGAGGCGCTCGGCGGGCGTTATGGATGACTTCCCCTTCATAGCCCGAGCATAGCACGGAGGCGCTTGGAGGCGCAAAAGCGTGGAGTATGTCTGTACGAAATTAGGCGATTTTTCGTTCCGGCTCAGGGGTCGTCAACGGGTCAAGCATGCGTTGCATCACTATCAGCGATTCCGCGCGCCATTGCCGCCGCCTTGTCTTGTTTTGCGATTGGGAAGTACCGTGTCTGCCACCTTACTCGCCGCAGCCCTCAACGTATCCCTTAAGCCGCGACGGCGCGCTAGATCGCCTGGCGTTTGCTGTGGCGCCTCGTTTTCACTTATTGTTGGTGCTGGCTCTTGTACTTGCTGAGTTTGTTGAGCGCGAGGGCTGAGAGAAGTGCTTTGCGCTGGAGAAAGCGCTGTGGCGACGGCTGGTGCGCCCGTTGATGCTTGTTGCAAAGACGGAATGGTCACCACCTCTGCTTCAAGTTCAGGTCCTAGATTTGACACCGAAGAACTAGGACTAGGAGTAGGCGTAGGATTAGGATTAGGACCTAGCGATTGAATCCATGGGTGATATCGGCGTATTCTATAGACCGTATCAACAAGCGCCTTTATTTTATCTTTAACGTTACTATCAGCATGTTCATTAAACGCCAAATATTCACCGGTTTTGGACGCACAGAACATCATTTTGTATGCGTTAGATGCATTCAAAATTTTTACATTACTAACATCGAAGATGCGATGCTGCTCTGATTGCTCTGAAGAAGAAGTTGATTCACGTTCTGCAGGAGTGATCGGATTTATTAATGCGAAGAAAGACGTGAGCAGGTTTCTTCCAAAAGTACGATATATGTACATATAATTATCCTGAGAGGCTATATGTTTTAGAGTCACTTCACGTTCATCATCAGGCGATCGATCTTTGCGGTTTTTGCCTCTTTTAAGTGCATCATTCAGTGGACATCCCATATAAAGCACGACACACCGTATATTGTTCTCGATAGCATTGCTAATCGCATAATATAAGGCGCTTTCACTATTTCCGATATTGTCGTCAAGAATTGTTTGCCTATTACTATACCTCTGCTTTAGCTCATTCAAAAAAGTCCTTAAATCTATAGATTGACCGTCAGCAATGAACTCCGAGGCTTCGCCGAACGCTGCGTGCGTAGGCGATTTTGGCAAGGCTCTGTCGTCGGAAAGTTTCTCCGAAGCGACCTCCTTGGAATCATTTTTAAGCCAAGTCGCCAGCTCACTTTTCCCTGCATTTGATCCACCGATAAGATGAATAAAAAGATTGATCTTATCCTCATTATTTGTTACTGTTTTGTTTCTGAGAAACACATGCTCGTAAAGCTGAATTCTATCTGCAGGACGAGATGTTTTTTCCCCAGTCGTTTTCCTGATATTTCCACTCGTGATATCTATGGAATCTTTGAAATATTGATCTGCGAAAGTACGTGGATACACAATTTTCTCGTTTCGATTTAAAAAATGGATAATTTGCGGCTCTGTCCCGTTAAGTATGATTCTTCGCGATGAGGCGTATTCGTTGTTTTTCAAGCACGAGCGGCATGGGACTTTCAGCCAACTAGGGGTAGACGGCACATTCGTGTCATGAACCGCCATTTGGGAAAATCCTGATGAAATAAGGGTTCTTGGATTGCTCAGAATGATCGTTCTGAGCAATAACGCGCGACTGAAGCACCGTTCTGAGCACGAACCCGCCCTCAAAGACGCCCAAAGTCATACTGTAATGGGCAATTCCGGCGAAATGGCGGTTGGTGACACGAATGTGCCGTCTACCCCAACTAGGTTCTTTTTGCCAAAATCCTTAAAAAGTTCCGAACGCCGATTTTCACCAAGCACTCTTGACGAAACGTGCGTAGTGTTCAAAGTTACAGCCCCGCAGCGCCGCCGAACGGAGGGTTCCGGCGCGTTGTTCGTCCGCTCCGACCGGCGAAATGTCAAAAGTGCAGCGCGAACGACGCTCAAACGCTGTTTAGCCGTTTTTAACACGTTCGGGCATCTGGGTCGTCAAGAATTCGTCGTTTACGTTGTGCCCTTCACGCTGGCCCTTGGCCTTGTCCGCCTTTAAGCAGTGAGAGCTTTGGGGACTCGCCGCGACGATTTTTCCATTCTTTATGCTTGCCGCGCCATCCGTAGTTTGGGTTAATGGCAAAGTACTGCGAGGCTTGTCCTTGTGGTGCCATTCGCAGAATAATTTTTCGCTCAAGGAGTTTTTTAATTGCTCTATTGACTTGAGGTTTTGACATCTTTAGCACCGTTGCGAGTTCAGCTTGAACGAGTCTCACGTATGCATCAGGGTAGCCCTCATCCGTGTTGGCATACTCGACCCGGCTTTCAATCAAACGCAAAACGCGATGATCGGTGAGGTTCAAATCGGTATCGGTTGCAACTGCTTCAAGGGCTTCCATCAGCGTGCTCATATGTCTCCCCGCATGGTGTTTTGTTCGGACGAAAACCGGCAAGCCGTCCGGCGCGTCTTTCAGTTCGCCGGTCTCGTGATTGACCAGCATCGTTCTGGCATGCCAAGGGCTTCCTCCCTT
>Ga0206795_1142_pt1 | contig 13667 bp, 4 predicted proteins | sample Alteio_BWOrgCont_71_FD_152872 | JGI IMG/M metagenome (GOLD analysis project Ga0206795, IMG submission 152872) | Enriched cells from forest soil in Barre Woods Harvard Forest LTER site, Petersham, Massachusetts, United States -... | ecosystem: Environmental > Terrestrial > Soil > Temperate forest > O... | reverse complement strand
TCTCAGATACCTGGCCCTGCATCTGAGGCTGCAGACTCTGCTCGTTGAAAGTGGCGCCAAACGGACTGGTGTAAGTGGGTTGGAACCCGTTATCGCGCAGGACGCGGATGTAACCGCGGTCCTTTTCACTGAAGATGTGATCCACACGGGATGCCCACTGATACTCGTGATTGAGATTGGGTGGAGTGGTCCGGAATTGGAGCGCGCAGGGAACGCCGGGCGCCAAGCCGGTGAACGTCAATCCGCCGCAGCCTCCATCGCCGTCCGATGTTACCGGCACCGCGCCGACGGCGGCGTTGTTATAGACGCTGAATATTTTCTGATAAAACGGGATCTCCGAAGCGTTGCCATTGGCCGTCAGATTCGCTAAAGTCGCCGCTTCGAATTGCGGGCTGGGAATGAGCTGAAGGTTGGCTGCGGTGGGGAGCAGATTGCGAAGACCCTCGTAATCGACGTCGAAGAAAGTTCGGTTCTTCCAAATCGGGCCGCTGGCCCCGGTAGCCCATTGGTTGAAGTTGTTGAAGGGCGTACCCAAACCTGCTTCGTTGCTGAAGAACTGGTTGGCGTTCATCGCGCGCCCATTCCACATGTAAATGGCGTCGCCGTGGAAATCGTTGGTCCCGGACTTAGTTATGAAGGAAACCTGCGCACCCGCGTATTGGCCGAACTGGCCGGAGTACGCGTTGTTGATCACATTGGCTTCCGCAATATCGTTCGAGCCCAGCGTCAGATTGGAAGCGCCGCTATTGTTGAGATTCAAGAACGGATCGTTGTAATTCATGCCATTGATGGTGAACAGGTTGGACAATCCCGGCATACCATCGGATGAGAAATTTCCGTAGCCGGCCTGGGTATTCATGACAACGCCGGGCGCGGTTTGGGCAATGTAGGTAAGATCGCCTCCGGGGTTGGGCAAGTTGGCGATCATTTCTTCGCTGAAGGATGTGGATACGTCGGCGTTCTCAGTCTGAACCGAGCTGGCAGCCTCTACTACGTCCACAGTTTGGGAGGCGCCGGCTACCGCCAGTTGAACATTCACCGCTGTGGGCTGCCCGGGGGTGACGCTAACCGCGGGACGCTGCTGGGATTGAAACCCGCCGGCGCTTACGGTGATATTGTAAGTGCCCGCTGAAACAAATGCGAACCGATAACTTCCTTCTCCGTTGGTGGTTGCCCTCTGAGTAGCGCTGGTCGCGACGTTAGTCAGTGTTACAGAGGCGCCAGCGATGGCGGCACCGGTTGGATCGGTTACCGTTCCCGCGACATCACCCGATGTAATGGACTGGGCGGCAGATGGTGCGCTGAACGTAATAAGCAATGACAAGACCGAAAGCAGCAGCAACGCGCTGCGCAACATCAGTGAGCTCCTATACTTCATTGTTTTTCTCCTCTCTAGCTGGCGCGATAAGTCGCCGGACACACCTCTAGCTCTGGATCAGCGGGCATCTCTTGCGGGAGGCCAACCCGAATCTGGGGGACGTGGCGCCCAGACTCGACGAATGAACCTCGCCAAGAAAGCAAGGTAACGGGAAATTAAATTTGCACTTACATTTCCACGTTAATCAGATAAGGAGAATAACAAACGAGTTAATTTAAAAGCATAGGCTTACACCCGAGACGGGAAATGTAAACTTATGCATCTTTGTAGAACAACTAAAAGGGCCTTCTACAATTGGGAATAGCGTGGCTGCGCTTGGCGCGCATGTAACCGTTACTGAGCGCGACTTTGGAGCGCTGAGAGCGTTGCATTACCGGGGAAGATCCCGAGACCCGCGGTGATTACGCTACGCGCCTGATCGGCGTCGCCACTTTGGCGGAAGCTAAGCGCAATCTGTGCCAGCGTGACGGGGGACTCCTTAAACGCAGCGATTCCGAGGCGCTTGTAGAGATCGGCGATGGGTGCGTATTTCCGCTGGGTAAAGTAGAGCTGCACCAGATTCTGGCCGGCGAAGGCGTTGGCCGGGTTTTGATCCAGAGCCTGGCGGAAATAATCCGTGGCCGTGGAGTCGTTCTTTTGGGAGATCGCCTCCAGCGCTCGCATGTAGGCCGCCACGCCGGGCCGGCCCAAAGCCTGAATATCAGAGGTGAAGTAGAGCGGAAGCTCGCTCTTATCCGGTGAAATCCGCAAAGGCATGTTGGCCGATGCAACAACCTCGCTGGAGCCGGCCTGGCGCAAGTTAATGATCAGCCGATAATCGCCATTATCAAGATCGTTAACCGCGATAGTTTTGGACTTGAGCAATCGTTCGTCTTTAAATTCCGACTGCGGGATTTCTTCGGTGGACGAACGACGGCCTTCTTTGTCCAAAAGGTGCGTGACGATATATTCCATCTGGTAATTCGTGGTCGCCCCCGGCGGCTCATGCAATTCGAATAGCAGCCGCAACGGATCGGGATGACTGATTTCGTGACGTGCCGCGGGATGGAACTGTATGCCAAAGTATTCGAATGGTTGGAACGGATTCGGCCGTGCCACCTTGTCCACCGACGTTGTAACCAGAGGGCCCGCGAACGAGGGTCTGCTCACCGGTCCGGCAGCCACATCGGTTTCGCCTTTGTAAGTCTGCTGGGCTTGGCGGTTGGTTACTTCCACCATGAGCTTGTAGGCGCCGGGTTCGATGGGAATGCGATTGGCGACCAGGAACGGCGAAAATTTCTTCAAGCTGGACGGTCCGTCGTCAAAAGCGGCATAGGCGCGCTCTTCGACGTTTTCCATTATGGTTTCCCCGGATTGCGTGGTGAGCCGGTACCGGATGCTGACTTTCAACAGGGTGCCCTCGCGCTGGCCCAGCTTCGGATCGTCGATCAAAACGCCGTAGTCGAGCCAATATTTCCCGGTGGGGTCGGCCAGCACCAGCGAGTTGATTTCAACGGGCCGGTCCTGATTCACCAGGAAGTAGGAATCCACCGTGGCATGTAGGGAACGCATCTCACGGAGTTTACTTACATTGGAAGGAACGTTGGCGAAGTTCTCGATTCTGGCCAGCAGCATGTCGCTGGACATGTCGGGCGCGTAGTTGACGGTGTCTACCGGTTCGCTTGGCACCAGCGACAACACAGCGTGCGCTACGTCTCCGCCCATGGGCTGGAGAAATTTGTAGACATCTTTGTTGCTGTTGAACTGGGAGCCGCGCACCAGTTTCATGGGCCCGTCCAGGAACGGACGGTAGAACTTGTAATCCCCGATGTCGCCGTAGATGTAGAACATCAGATAGAAGAACGAGGGAAGAGCGGGCGAGCTGGTGTTGTTCTGATAAAACCACAGCTCGATAGGATAGATCTGGCTGTAGCCTACAAACGGATGGCGCGAAGTGGGCTCTCCAAAGAGGATATAGGCGCGCCCCATATCGGTCATCCAGCCGGGGGTGGTGGACTCGCGTCCGAAGTGCTGGTTGGCATATTGTATTCGCGCGTAATGCTCTTCTTTGTACGGATTGCGATCGGAACCGTGCAGAGGATTACGGATGGCCCAGAAGGATTCCTCGAACTTGTCGCGCTCGTCATCGCTCGTGAGCGCGAGGAAGACCTTGCGCTCCTCATCGGTGATGATATAGACCACGTCTTGCTCCAGCCACTTTTTGTACTGTGCGGGAAGCTGGGGCTTTTTTGTGGCGGCGGAAAGGTGCAGGCAGCAGAATAGCGCCATCACGGCGAGGATATTGCGACGCATATAACTATTTTCTATTTTCGTACAAAAAGGAAAAGGGAGGTCCCAGGTTGAGACCTCCCCGATGGATCGAGAGTTGGTTTAGAACTCGAAGCGGACTGCTAAACGGGCGTTAAACGGATTTTCGTATGGATCGGCGAACTGCTGGAGACCCGGTTTCAGGAAATCCGGGTTCGTCGCGCCGCCATTGAGCTGTGACCACTGGTTGACGCGGATGACCTTCTGTTCATCGAACACATTGAACAGATCGGCGACGAACTTGATGCGCGCGCGCTCACCCAATTTGATGGTGTAATCGCCGTGCAAGTTGAAGTCGAAGGTCCAGGCGGTGCGCCCTTCGGCACCGCGAGGCCCTCCGGGGCAGCTGTAGCCCCCGTCGGGGCAAACCGGGATTTCGCCGGCGTTCAGGTAGGCTGGGTGAGCGAGCAGGTCGGTGATCGGGGTACCCGACGTCGGTAGCCAACTGGCGCCGAAGTTGAAGTTGTGCCACATGTAGTTGCCGAACAGCTTGAACTGGTTCCTGCGATCGCTGTTCAGAACACCAGGGATATCCTGTCCGGTCAGCACTCCGTCCGAGTTGGTGAAATCGAACATGGAGCTGATATTGGGATCCTGCTGTCCATTATCGCTGCGGTAGGAGCCCTGGTAGTTGCCATATAGTTTCGACAACACGTAGCTTCCGTAGAACTGAACGTTCGAGAAGCGCTTGTTGACGATAAACTCGCCGGACTTGTAGATGCGGCTCGGGTTCGGGAAACCGTCCGGGATGCCGTCGGGACCGTTGGGGGTGCCATTGGCGAAGTTGGTATAGCCGGTGGACGTGTTGCAATTTGGGCCTGAAGTGCAGGGGAAGGTGTTCTGGAAAATATCCAATTTAGCCGACGGATTGCCGACCACGTATTCCTGAAGCACACCGTGCAAAGCCTCAGTAACGTTGGTACCTGACATGTCCTCAATGATCCGGCGAAGGTCGCGATAAACGAACCGGCCGGTGAAGGTCAGGTTGTGAGCAAATTCGTGCTCGTAGCCCGCCGTGATTTCATCCTGGTACTGCGCGCCGGTTCCGGCCGCGACAAACTCCAGGTTGGCCGCACCGCCTTGAAATGCGATATTGCCTCCGGGTATGTAGTTGCTGGGCGACAAATTCGGTTGATTGCCAGGGCCGGGATCCGCGTACCACGCCCCCGTAAGACTAAGCTGGGAGGACAATGCGCGGACCGCGATATCGGAGGGAACCTTCTCGAAGAAGCGGCCAAAGCTGAGGTCGATCTTGCTCTTGTGATCGTTGAACGGATCGATGATCAGGCCAAGGCGCGGAGCCCAGTTGTGGGTCAGATCGTAATGCGTCAGGTTGCCGATCAAGCTTTGCTGCTCGAGCCGGAGGCCGGGTTTGAATGTGAACCGGCCAAAGGTCCAGGAATCCTGGATGTAGCCGCTGTCATAACGTGTATCTGTAGAGGTATATGGAGGCGAATATAGCCCGCGCTCGTACTCCAGCACGATGGGGAGGCTTGGATCATTGTTTTCGTGAGTTCGAAGGAACTGTCCGCCGTAGGATGTTAATCCGGCTGCCTGGCCAAATGCCGGCAGGTTGGGGAACGTGAAGTTGGCGCCCGTGTAAAGTCCAAAAGCGTCGTTGTACACATCGTCCTCGAACTGGAAGCCGTAAGTAAGGGTATGGCCTCCGAAGAAACGGAAGATGTGGGTGCTAGCTACGGCAAACTGATTTACTTTCGCCTCGCTGAGCTCGTTGAAGCCGACGCCGCCATAGGTGATCTGGCCGCCGGTGCCCTCCTGCGCCGCGGTTTCGTCAATAATCTGATAGCCGTTTAAAAGCGGCGTATTCGTGAAGCTGTTGTAGTAATTGCTATAGTTCACCGTGACAGCCCAATTGGGCGTCAAGGTCCCGTTGTAGCGTCCAGTCCAGGTGCGAGTGCCAAAATTTAGCTTGCTCTCCACGCTGTTATCCGTGGGACCCGGGGCTGGAACGGTGCTAACGGGCTGGTTGTAGGTCATCGGCGTGTGTGAGGGATCGCCGAACACCGAACCCTCGAACTGATGCTTGGTGCCCAGGTTCCAGTCGATTTTGCCCGTGTAGTCGATAGTGTGAATTGGCCTATCGATCACGCCGAGGGCGTAATTCGCATAGAACGGGTCAGCTTCCTTGTAGGTGCTGTTGGTGAGCGGATTGATACCACCGTAAAAGAACAGCTTGTCCTTCAGGATGTAGCCGCCAAAATCACCGCCGTAGTCGAGCGACGCCTGGTGAACCAAATAGTCGAACTTGCTGACCAGCAGCGGATTGGCATCGGTGCGGTTGGCTTCAAACTGCTGCGGCTGGAAATAACCGTAAGCGTCACCATGATACTTATTGGTGCCGCTCTTGGTGACCACATTGATCACGCCACCTAGCGCTTCTCCATACTGCGCTTCAAAGCCGCCGGTCTGCACCTGGACCTCTTGGACAAAGTCGAAATTGATGCCGTTACCGAGGGGGCCGTAGGCACGGCTGTAAGTGCCGAACCCTCCGAAGCCGGGATCAGTGGTGTTGGCGCCGTTGACAATATATTCGTTCTCCAGGCCCGATGCGCCATTGATAGAGGGATTCGCGGAGCCCGCGCCCACGCTATCGGACACGCCCGGCGCCATTGCCATTACGGCTGAAATATTTCGTCCGACGGGCACTTGCCTGAACAGATTTTCGTCGATATTGGCGCCGATGTTGGTGGTGCTCAGATCGATGGCGGTGCTATCGGCCGTAACATCCACGGTTTGGGCCGCTGTTCCTACTTCCAGGTTGAGGTCGGCAGTGACTGTCCCATTGATTCCGACCGTTACATTCCGCTGTTCGGCAGTCGAAAATCCCGGCTGGCTGACCGTCACGGTGTAGCCAGGCCCCGCCACCAGGTTGTGAAAGCTGTACTCGCCTCCGCTATTAGTGGTGGTGGAGTGGTCGCCATACGGCGACGACAGTTTAACCGTAGCGCCCGGCACTACCGCGCCGCTCGCATCGCGAACAGCGCCTGTGATGGATCCCTTGGTGATGTCCTGCGCCTGCAAACAAGTAAGCGCAAGAAGCGCGAAAAGCGCCAGGATCACAGTCCTGTTGATACTTTTCATCTTTATTTTCTCCCCTTTGGAGGTGCACCAGTTCGGCGCACACATATCTCTGATTCAGCGGGCGTCCCCTGTTATGGGAAGCCGCAAAACGGCGGGGTCAAATCACAACCCCAATAAGCAGACGTGGCGTTTCGGAACCCAACAAACCAAAGCCGGCGGCGTACTAACCCGCTAGTACGCCCAAAACGCGCGTTCCCCTAACTACACGTTAACGTCACCGGGTAACAAACTCGTTAATTATATACTAAGGTTTTGCAGTCTGCATAGGGTTTTTTAAAACTATGTATTACCGTAGCGGAGTGGAGATGTCTTCCAAAAATGGGAGTGGGCCTAGTTGCTGGTAAACTACTGAATCAAAAAAGAAAAAGGGAGCTCGGGGCTCCCTTGAAACACCTTAAGATAGGGGTCTTCTTTACTAGAAGTAGATCTTCGCGCCGAGTTGAATAACGCGTCCAAGAGCCGCTGTGGTTACGCGGCCAAAAGTACTCGGAGAGTTGAGATCCTCCCAAGCTGTAATGTTCTGGCTAAATTCGAACTGCGTGTGATTAAAGACGTTGAATGCCTCCAGCCGCAGTTGAATCGATCGCGACTCGGTGAACCGGATGTTCTTCATAAGCGCCAGATCGGTGTTGTTGATGCCGGGCGCATGGAAGTTGCCCCGCCCTTCATTGCCGAGCACGCCCGTGGCCTCCTGGCCGAAGGCATTCGGATTGAAGTAATAGTTTGGCAGGGGTGAGTTGGTTCCGAAACTCAGGGTAGCATTACGCGGATCGTAGATGCCCGGATAGCCCACGACGTTGGGTGCATCCCAGCAGCCGTAGTAAGCCACGCCGGCACCGGGGCACTGTAGTGAAAGATCAGCGGTATCACCCACGGTGATCGGGAATCCGGTCTGCAGGGTTGTGATGCCTGTAACCTGCCAATCGTTGACCAGGTATTTTAGGGCGTTGTTGAACTTGGGAATCGGAAGCTGATAGCTGTAATTGACTACAAAGCGATTCCTGGCATCAAAGGTGGTGTCACCGTAGTCGTCCCTGAAGTTGAACGGATCGACGATGCGGGTGGCTCCAGGGGCGGCGCCACTGCCTTCGTAGCCGGACGTGTCGCCGAGCGAATGCGCCCAGGTGTAGGACGCCTGGAACGCCAGGCCATGACTGAACGCCTTTCTCAACTCCACCTGGAGGGAATTGTAGTTGGAAACGCCCGCGCTTTCCTGCAGGCCGACGGAGGCGAATATATCTCCCGGAGCGTACATCGAGTTGTTCGGGAAATACACCGACTGGAACGAACGTTCCTGAACACAGGTGGGGTTGGCGGCACAAGCGGCGGTGCCGGCCGGCGAAATCGGATTGCCTTCGGTAACCAACTCCAGGTGCCGGCCTTGCGATCCCACATAACCCACCTGCAGGATCATTGAACCGGGCAACTGGCGCTGAACGGTCAAGTTGAAGTTCATCGCGTACGGATCGGTGAAGTTCGGACTGATTGCATTGAAATCAAAAGGCTCAAGCGCCCCGAAGTTCACGTTCGACCCCGGCTTCGGAGGAGTGTACGGAAATGGGTTGGTACTTACTTGGCCGGTTGAAATATCCTGGAACGGATTCGCAAAGCTGCTGGTGGAACCAAAATATTCCTGCAGGAAGGGCGAGGCACTGAGCTGCTGCAAAGCCAGCTCCTCTTCCGTTTTGTTGAAGTAGACGCCGAAACCGCCCCGGATGGATAGCTTCCTTGACTTACCGCCGCTGAGCGGCCCCCAATCGGGTGCATAGGCAAATCCGAAGCGAGGACCGACGTTGTCCCAGTGCTGATGATACCCGGATGCGGTACAGCCGGGATCTCCCGGAAACGCTAAGCCTACAGGCGCAGTGGGGAAGATTTTAGATTGCTCGCCGGGAATGAAGCAATTGAGGTCCTCGTTATTGAACCGATGATTTACCAATGGCGTATCGATCTGCCACCCCGCGCCGAAGTTGAGGGTCAGGCTGCTGTTAACTTTCCAGCTATCCTGCGCGTAGAGGTAGTACTCGTAACTGCGGAAAGTCTGCACGCCGCCACTTTCCTGAAGGTAGGAGTCCGGAATTCCAAGCAGGAAATCGGCAGCCGGATCGCCGGTGCTGAATTGGCCGATACCCCCGAAAGAATAGTCCCCATTATTAAATGCTTCGTAGGGATTATCCACTTCGTATCGTCTACCGTCAAAGCCGACTTTTATGGTGTGATTACCCACCACTTTGGAGAAGTTGTCGTCGAGCTGGTAGGTGTTCTCCACCACCGGTTGCGGGCCGTAGGGGCTGAAGCCGAGATTGAAGTAGCCTGTCAGATCCACCGCCGGCATGCTCGAGTTGTTAGTGAACTGGGGCGAAGTGCCGGTGAAGCCAAAGGAAGCAGGAGACGCCGAGTTAATGGGGGAAACCGCCTGGAAATTAAATCTCAGGTACGCAACCCGGAATTCGTTGAGCGTGGTGGGATTGAAGGTATGGGTCCATTGCGAGATGTATTGCTTGTTGCTGTCGGGATCCGTCTCCCCGAAACCAGGCAGAGTGGAGCCGCCGAAGGGCAAGGTGTGGAGGTTGCTGTCGTCTTGGAAGAATACGCTTACCCACATGCTGTCTTTGTTCCCGAAGGTGTGATCGACGCGCGCAATCCCTTGTTCCTGGTCTACGGTCTGAATCGGATTGAAGGAATACTGACTGGAACCGAAATTTGGAAGCGGAACGTATTTGTTCAGCAAACTCAAGGCCAGAGGGTTGAAATTCGCAGCCGGGATCTGGCCGTTTGGAAAGAGAACGTTGTAGGGAGTTCCGGCCGCATAAGTGGCGCCGCTCTCGCCGATCATGGGGAAGGGCGAGGGCGTGGTGGAACTGGCTATATCCGGAAAAGAGCCCCCGCGCTGAGCGGCGGTGAAAACGTTGACCGTATTTGATACTGAATTGCTGTCAGGCGACCGGTTGCGCGTTCCCTGGTAGGACAGGAAAAAGAAAGTGTGGTCCTTCCAGATGGGGCCGCCCACCGTGCCACCATACTGGTTCTGATGAAAGACCGGCGGCGACACCTGGAAAAAGTTTCGGGCGTTCAGAAATGTGTCGCGATAAAATTCAAACGCGCTGCCATGAAATTGGTTGGTGCCGGACTTGATCACCGCGTTCAGAACGCCGCCCGAGTTCCGGCCGTATTCGGGATTGATGGTGCTGTCGATAAGGTTAAACTGATCGATCGAATCCGGGCTGGGAACGATCAGGGGCGCGTTGAGACGCAGATCCATGGTGTCGGCGCCGTTAATGAGGAATGAATTCTGCTGGCTCTCGTTGCCGTTGGTGGCATAGTTACCGGTGCCGAAACGATCACTCGCGCCAACCACGCCTGGGGCTAGCTGTTGCAAGCTGGTCCAGTTTCTTCCCAGCAGCGGCAGATCCTCAATCTGCTTGGAATCGATAATAGTGCCGAGCTGTGTTGTGGTGGTCTCCACCTGGATCGGGTTGGCTTCCACTTGCACCGACTCGGTGAGTTGCCCAACCTCCATCGAGATCGGCAAATTATAAATCTGATTCAGCGACAAAACGATGTTGTGGGCCGTGGAGGTGCGGAAACCCTCCTTGGTGGCCGTCACGTCGTAAATGCCGGGCGGCAAGCTCAAGAACTCATAGGTTCCATCGTCTTTGGATGGGACGCTAACGGCAACTTTGGTTTGGGTGCTGGTCGCCGTGACCTTCGCGCCGGGAACTCCGGCTCCCGAAGGATCAGTTACTGTGCCGCGAATATGCGCCACCACTTCCTGCGCCGAGAGATTCCAACAGGTGGCCAGGGAGAGCATGAGCGCTCCCCATCCAATGAGTATGAGTTTTCGCATTTTTCCCCTTCTCTTTTCCATCCTGGGTGCCGATTCGCGCCGACGTAGCTTCGGGCGAAGATTTGACGCCTGGAAGCGCTTCAGGTAGCAGAAAAATATTTTCCCGTAACAGCGCCACAACAGAAGGCCGCGGCGGCAGCGTCCCCAACTGACAGGCAGGCCGCAGCCTCCCGGGGCGTTTTTGAGTAACTCGCGCAAAACGGAGCGCGGCGTGAACAGGATCCTGAACCGTTTGGCGGTGCAGGCCGCACCCTTTGCGCTTCTCTGAAAGCATAACTTACGGAGAAAACATCCAACGCTCTACAGCTTCGAGGCAGTAACATCAGCCCCAGGTCTCGGAGCCCAAGTGACAGCACCCACGGGGCCAAACCAGGTGGATCGTGGGCTAACAAACCTCGATATTGTGCGGTAAAGACTTACGCTTTCAGGAGGCACTTAGCATATATGTTATCTAATAGATCTTCGTTTCGACTTACAGAAATCGGAAGCAGTACCAACGTCCATAACCATCGGCCTTCTTGCTTGCCTCTCGCGCTCTAGCGCTCTAACTCCTATAATTCGTACAGGACCGGTTTTCGAAAGTCATGCGAAAGCGAGTTATGTTCGGGTCGGCCGTGGTGCTGCTCGGCATCCTGGCGACACTGGTGGTCTGGCAAGGCTCCTTTAACCTGGGGAGCTTCGCGCCCGCACCCTCTAACATCCAGCAGACTTATCTTTTCTGGGCAGTTTCGACGCTGATCTTTATTTTCACGGTGACGCTCGGCTTCATGCTGTTCCGCACCGTGGTGAAGCTGTACATCGAACGGCACAGCAACCGGCCCGGATCGCATATCAAGTCGAAACTGATTGGCGGCGCGCTGGCGCTGAGCGTGCTCCCGATCATCTTTCTGGTGCTGTGGAGCGTCTCGGTCCTGAATCTGAACCTGGATAAGTGGTTCAGCCGTCCGGCCCGCACCATGAATATTGACCTGGTGCAGATCGCCAACGCACTGAACCAGGAGGTGGGGGATAAACTCACCGCACAGGCTCATTGGTTGGCTTCGCAGCCCGTTCAGAGCGCCGATTTCTATGAACGTTTCTGCCAGGAGAACCAGATCGAGAAGGCCGAAATCGAGCGCCCCGGGGGCGGTGGCAGAATGCTTTGCTCGGTTTCAGACTCGCGGCAAGGCGAGCTCTACAAAGCCAGTATCCGGACGGACGAAGGAAAACTGGTTCTATCTGCGCGGATGCCGCTGGAGCTGGCGGCCAAGCAGCGCGAGATCAATCAAGCGGTGGCTGATTATGACCGCTTGTCGGTGGAGCGGAAAGGTGTCCGCCGTACCTATCTACTGCTGCTGTCTTTAATCACGTTGTTCATTCTTTTTTTCGCCATTTGGATCGCGCGCTATATGGCCGGACAGATCAGCACCCCAATCGCGGCGCTGTTGCGGGCGGCCGAGCAGATCCGCAAAGGCAATCTGAGCTATCGCGTCAGGGTGGACGCCATCGACGAGATGGCCACGCTGGTGCGCGCGTTCAATGAAATGACGGAGGCGCTGGAAACCAACAGCAAGGAACTGGAGGCCCGGCGGCGTTTCACCGAAGCGATTCTGGAGAGCATACCCACGGGCGTCATCTCGCTGACTTCGGATGGACGCATCCAGCGGGTGAACCGGGCTCTGATGGGAATTTTCCCCGAAGAGCAAGTGGCGCGAGCGGCCCGCTTGAGCGATCTATTCTCGCGCGAAGATACCGCGGAGATCCGTTACCTGATGAATCGCGCCCGCCGCACTGCCGTGGCGGGCACGCAAATCGAGTACAAGGCAGAGCGGCGCGTGCTGCATCTGTCGCTGACCGTAGCCGCGCTGGATGAGCGGCGCAGCTCGGGTTTTGTCCTGGTGGTGGAGGATACCAGCGAGCTGTTGCGCGCCCAGAAGGCCGCGGCCTGGCACGAGGTGGCTCGCCGGGTGGCGCACGAGATCAAGAATCCGCTGACGCCCATCGCTTTGTGCGCGGACCGCATTGCGCGGCATCTGGCGCGGGCTGAGCAGACCGCCGACACGCGACGTATTTTGCACGAGTGCTCGGCTACCATTGCGCGCGAGGTGGAGAGCGTGCGCACGCTGGTGGACGAATTCTCCCAGTTCACGCGCTTCCCGGCGGCGCAACCGGTGCCTTCCGATCTGAATCAAATAGTGGACAACGCCGTGGCGGTGTTCGAGGGACGCCTGGATGGTATCCAGGTGGATAAGGATCTGGCGGCGGAGCTGCCATTGGTGCAGGCCGATCGCGAGCAATTCAAGCGCGTGGTCGTCAATCTGGTGGACAACGCGGCGGAATCGATGCAGGATGCACTGGTGAAACGTCTCTACATCGGAACGCGGGCCACCGAAGCCGATTCGGTGGAGTTGATCATCGCCGATACCGGCTGCGGCGTGTCGCGCGAAGATAAAGAAAAGCTTTTTCTGCCGTACTTTTCCACCAAGGGGCGCGGAACGGGACTGGGGTTGGCCATTGTGAATCGCATCCTCGCGGATCACGAAGCCACCATCCGCGTAGAGGAGAACGTGCCCACCGGGGCTCGTTTCATCGTGGAGCTCCCTATCCGAACCGTCGCGGAGATCAAGGCCAAGGCCGAAGCCCAAGCCCAGGGAATGAGCAAACCAGTGGAAGTGGCCTCTGCGGAGAGCCGCTCTTGAAGCCGGCGCGAATTCTGATTGTCGACGACGAGCCGCTGATCAGGCAGTCCCTGGCCGGGGTGCTGGAAGACGAAGGCTATCAGACCAATGCCGTGGCCACCGGCGAGGAATGCTTCAGCGAGATCACGCGCAGCGCCTACGATCTGATCCTGCTGGATGTGTGGTTGCCGGGAATGGACGGCTTGGAAACACTGGCCCGTTTGCAGGAGATCGCTTTCATCAACCGGCCGGTGGTGGTGATTGTCTCGGGCCATGGAACCATCGAAACCGCGGTCCGGGCCACCAAGCTGGGCGCCTTCGATTTCCTGGAGAAGCCGCTCACCATTGAAAAAGTAACGGTGGTGGTGAAGAACGC
>Ga0206795_1141_pt1 | contig 13724 bp, 12 predicted proteins | sample Alteio_BWOrgCont_71_FD_152872 | JGI IMG/M metagenome (GOLD analysis project Ga0206795, IMG submission 152872) | Enriched cells from forest soil in Barre Woods Harvard Forest LTER site, Petersham, Massachusetts, United States -... | ecosystem: Environmental > Terrestrial > Soil > Temperate forest >... | reverse complement strand
GCGAGATAGTTTTTCATGCGATCCAGAATATCTTCCCGGGAAAGAATGTTCGAAGTTTCTTTGAAAATTAGGGTATCTGCTTGGGCAAAAAGATAGGGTTGATCAATCGCCGCCCGGCCCATCATGACTTCATCCACTTGGATTAAATGTGCCTGAGCCTGTTCTAGGGTTTGAATACCTCCATTGATGCCCAGAGAAAGCTTGGGAAAAATTTTTCGAATTTCATAGACCCGATCGTAATGCAGAGGCGGCAGGGTTCGATTCTCTTTTGGACTGAGTCCGGCCAACCAGCCTTTACGGGCGTGGAGGGTGACATGATCCACTCCCGCTTCTATTTGAGCTTGAATAAATTCACAGAGATATTCGAAGGAATCTTGATCGTCCACTCCAATTCGAGTTTTGACTGTGACGGGAATGCTTGAAACAGCCTTCATGGCCTCAATGCAACGTTTCACAAGCTCGGGTTGTTTCAAAAGACAGAGTCCAATATTTCCTTCTTGCACTCTAGGCGAAGGGCAGCCCACATTGAGATTGATACTGTGAAAACCTCGTTCGCTGGCCAGCTTGGCGCAAAAAGCAAGGGACTCTGGCTGGGATCCTCCCACTTGAAGGGCCAGGGGATATTCTTCAGGGTCAAAATCGATATAGCGAAATTTTTTTCCATGGCTTAAGGCAAAGGCCGGAATCATTTCGGTGTAGAGCAAAGCTTTGCGGCTAAGTTGTCGTAAAAAATATCGAAAGTGTCGATCGCTGTAACCCATAAGCGGAGCGATGGAGAGGCGGGGCATGATCATAATAGAAGTAAATTTTTAAGGATTGGACAAAAATGCTAGCGATTGATAGCATTCATGGCAAGAAAAAAGCAGTAAAGGAGGCTGTAATGGCTAATTTGAGTATCAGGAAACTCGATGATTCCGTATATGAGAGACTTCAAATTCTCGCGCAGGAACATGCAATTTCTATGGAAGAAGAAGTTCGTCAGATTATTTACAAAGCTGTAGGTACTCCGGTGAAAATGACTGACTTAATTAGGGAATGTTTTGGTCCTAAAAATGGAATTGATTTGGAAATCGTTAATGAACGTAAGCCCCATGAACCGATGGATTTTTCATGATTTTGTTAGACACCAATATTCTTTCTGAGGTGATGAGAGTTGAACCCCAGATTCAGGTCATGTCTTGGTTTGCTCAACAGAAAAGTTCGGATTTGTTTATCAGTAGTGTCAGTATTGCAGAAATTGCTTATGGACTTGATATCTTGGTGAAAAGTCGTCGTCGAACTCTGTTAGAAGCTGCATTTGAAAAATTCATTCTTCAAGGATTTAAAACACGAGTTTTGTCTTTTGATACTGCTGCAGCGCATGTCTATGGAAGGATTATGGGGAAACGAAAATCTTTAGGTCGTCCACTGAGTGTGTCAGATGGGCAAATTGCTGCAATTGCTATTTCTCAGGGAGCCGCTTTAGCAACTCGAAATGTGCGTGATTTTATAAATTGTGAATTGGAGTTAATAAATCCTTTTGATGAATTGGAAGAAGCGGACAAACAGGTAAACTAATCGCCAGGCACTTTAATTTAGGAGTCTCATCGTGCCCAAAATCCCCCTCTTAAAATTCTTTGGTCTAGGACTCATCTTGTCGGGCCTTTCTTTGCTGGGGTCCGTAAAATTTTTTTACGGATTCTCTTCAGGCTTCTGGATGATATTTATCATCGATCTATTTTTCGCTTGTCGAATTTTTTGGTTTCCCCCCTTGAGTTCTGAGCGTTTTCTTCGCCGCGTCTTTCGTGCAGAAATGCAAAAAATGGTCTTGTTCGTCTTGTTGCTAGCAATCGTTTTGCATTATATTCGCCCCGATTTTTTGGCGCTCCTGCTCGGGCTTCTCGCGGCCTTTGTTGTGGGGAGGTTCGTCATTTGGATAAGTTAATAATGAATAATGAGGTAAGCAGATGGGGTCGGGAGTGAATGCAGTTTCGCAAGAAAACTACATCCAGCAGCACCTCGAGCATCTCACTTTTAATCTTAAGTTGTGGAGCTTCCAGGATCCGGAAAGTTTCTGGAGTGTTCATTTAGATACCCTTGGTACTTCTTTCATTTTGGGATCCGTATATCTTTTTTTATTTTGGTTGGGGGTGCGAAAAGCCAGTGCTGGCGTTCCAGGGATGTGGCAAAACCTGATTGAAGTTTTGGTCGAATTTGTAGAGCGACAAGTCAAAGATACCTTTCATGGCGAAAGTCCTCTCATTGCTCCTTTGGCGATGACGGTTTTCATTTGGGTTTTTCTAATGAATACCATGGATATTGTTCCTGTGGATTTATTACCTTCTTTGGGCCATGCCTTGGGGATTCCCCACCTTCGAACGGTGGCCACTGCGGACGTCAATCTCACTTTCGCGCTCAGTATTTCCGTGTTTTTACTCATTTTGTATTACAACGTTCAATCTAAGCGTTCCTATCTTTTTTATGAAATCACGATGCGGCCCTTTCAGCATTGGGTGTTTATTCCCGTGAATATTCTTTTGCGTCTGGTCGAAGAAATTGCCAAACCCATCTCTTTATCTTTACGACTTTTTGGAAATCTCTATGCGGGAGAACTGATTTTTATTCTTGTGGCGGCCTTAATGCCTTGGTGGGCGGAGTGGACCTTGGGTCTGGTTTGGTCGATTTTTCATATTTTGGTGATCGTGTTGCAGGCTTTCATTTTTATGATGCTCACGATTGTGTATTTAAGCATGGCTCAGGAAAAACATTAAAGGAGATTTAAACATGATGGATTTGGCAAGTTTGATTGCAGAAGTGAGTTCTGCCTCGGCAATTGGGGTGGGCTTATTGATTGGTTTAGGGGCGCTGGGAACCGCGATTGGTTTTGGTTTACTGGGGGGAAGATTTTTGCAGGGAGCTTCTCGGCAACCGGAAATGATTCCCACTTTGCAAATCAAATTATTTATCGTGGCAGGACTCTTAGATGCTGTGACCATGATTGCCGTTGCCATCGCCTTGATTTTAATTTTTGCCAATCCCTTCGTGGCCAAAGTTCAGTCAGCGTATCAGCAAGAAACCGCCGTTTCGACGAGCAGCGCTAAATAAATCAGGGACGTTTCATGAATATCGATCTGACACTTTTCGGCCAGATTATTACTTTTGTTTTATTTGTGTGGTTCACGATGAAGTTGGTGTGGCCGCCGATTTTAAATGCTTTGCGAGAGCGTCAAAAGCGCATTGCAGATGGCTTGGCGGCTGCAGACCGAGGGGTGATGGAACTCGAAATGGCTCGTAAAAAAGCAAAAGAATTGATCCAAGTCGCACGGGGAGAAGCCTCTATCATCATTGAACGAGCGAATGTTCGCGCGCATCAAATTGAAGAAGAAGCTCAGGTCGAAGCTCGAAATTTAGCCGAGCGAATGAAGCGCTCAGCTAAAACAGAAATTCAACGGATGGAGATGGAACTTCGTCAAAAATTGAGTGCAGAACTTTCAGGCCTGGTATTACGGGGGGCTGAAGCGCTGGTTCAAGAGAAAATTTCCGAGCCTTTGAATCAACATTTATTCGAGGAATTAAAAAAAGAGCTCGAGGAGGTTCAGGGTGAGTAAGAAAAATCTTGCTTATCTCTATGCCCGGGCGGCCTTTGAATATGCAAAAGCGCAGGCCATAGAAACTTCTTGGCGAGAATTTTTAAAGCAGGCCTCCAGCCTGATCGAGACGGTTTCTAGGGAACATCGAGTTTTGTTTCAACAACTTTCCTGGGGGGAATGGTTGAAGCTATACGAATCTTTGAGCGAGAGGCCACTTTTAGAATCTGAGCAACGATTTTTCAGTTTATTGCATCGAAGCAAGCGCCTAGAGCTTTTGCCGGAAATTCAAATCTTATATGAATTGCTTCGTTCTCAGAGTTTGATCGGGTGAATTTTCTGGCCCTGCTTTTGCCGACCTGGCAAAAGATATGGCAGTGTTGAAAGTTCTAGGGAGGATTTTTTTGATGCCCAACTTTGAACAGAAGTCGATAATGAAGTTCAAAAATTTATTAAATCCGCGAGCCTCGGTGAGAGGTTTGAAAGTTTCATAGTCCGAGTAATTGTTGAAGAATGCCCTGGCTTTCTTCTCTCTCCGTTCTTCTGGGGCTGCGGCTGCAAACTGTCGAAAATCTCTTAAGAAGAATAATTTATCCTCTGTGACCTTTCCTGCTTCGCCTATCTTTATATTAATACGAGAAAGTTCTTTGTTTTGTTCCTCTGATATTTTTGGAAAAACTTTAACGGCTTCGAAAAAAGCTTCTTCGTATCCCCTGCTATTCGATGCTTCGTAAGGTCCAAGTTTTCTTTGTCTTATTTGTTCCAAGAAAGCGTCTCTCACAGCTTCATTTTGACAAACAATTAAAATTGCGGGAGGAACGTTTAGGCGGAGATCTGTGGGATCTTCAGCGAAGATTCGGACTTGTTCATTAAATGCTTGACGATTACGGATTTCCTGCTGGAGGGCTAGCTGGAGGGCTATACGATTAAGGATTTCCCGCTGGAGGGCTATTTGCTCCTTTCGGGTTATTTCTTTTGGTTTCGAATCCCCGGCAGCTTGGTTATTCGTATCTAGAGTTATAGGCTCCTGGGCGGAAAGCTCTTGATGACTCAAAGCTCTTTGAGAGTTTGGATCTTGAATCGATCCGCTGATAAGATGTTTTCTACTACCACTCATCTTTCCTATCTCCTTTCTTATTTCGTTCTTATCGAGCTGCACGGAGCGAACCTACTTTTAATTCTCGCAGAAATATAGACATAAATTGATGTTTTTCTATCATGATCGAAAACAGTTATTTTGATTTTTCATTCCATCCTTCCTGACTCACCACATGAACTTCAATCTTGCTCATTTTTTAAAGTCCCTTGGCTTTTTCAATAGCCTCATCGATCGATCCGACCATGTAAAAAGCTTGTTCTGGAAGGTGATCATATTCCCCTTCCACAATGCCTTTAAAATCCCGAATCGTTTCTTTCAAAGGAACAAATTTTCCCGGAGCCCCCGTAAACACTTCCGCCACAAAAAAGGGCTGCGATAAAAATCGTTCTAATTTTCGAGCTCGAGCAACGATTAATTTATCTTCATCTGATAACTCATCCATTCCCAGAATCGCAATGATGTCTTTGAGCTCTTTATACCGCTGAAGAATTTTTTGAACGGCTCGAGCAACATCGTAATGCTCTTGCCCCAGAACTAAAGGATCCAATTGACGACTGGTTGAATCCAAAGGATCCACAGCAGGATAGATTCCGAGTTCTGCGATCTGACGCGATAGCACAATAGTGGCATCCAAGTGAGCAAACGTAGTGGCGGGAGAAGGATCGGTTAAATCATCTGCTGGCACATAAACCGCCTGAACGGAAGTAATTGAACCGGTATGTGTTGAGCTAATACGTTCTTGAAGCATCCCCATTTCCTCGGCTAGGGTCGGTTGATAACCCACAGCGGAAGGCATTCGACCTAAAAGCGCCGAAACTTCAGTTCCCGCCAAGGTATAGCGATAAATATTATCGATAAAAAGCAAGACATCCCGACCTTCATCCCGAAATCCTTCGGCCAAAGTTACACCCGTCAAAGCCACTCGCAGACGATTTCCCGGAGGTTCATTCATTTGCCCATATACCAGAGCGACTTTATCCAAGACATTGGATTCTTGCATTTCATGATAGAAATCATTTCCTTCCCGAGTTCGCTCTCCTACCCCGGTGAAGACCGAATATCCCTGATGCTCTGTGGCGATGTTATTGATTAACTCCATCATGGTGACTGTCTTTCCGACGCCGGCTCCCCCAAATAGTCCCACTTTTCCTCCCTTGGTCATGGGAGCCAGAAGATCAATGACTTTAATCCCCGTTTCCAATAATTCTTTGCTGGACTTTAAGTCTTTAAAACTGGGCGAAGGCTGATGAATGATCCGCATTTGCTCGGATTCAATGGGCCCTTTTTCATCAATCGGCTCTCCCAAAACATTCATGATACGACCCAAGGTTTTCTTCCCGATGGGAACAGTGATCCCCTGTCCTGTATTTCTCACCGAAAGATTTCGCTTCAAGCCCTCGGTACTCCCCATCGCGATCGTTCGAACAATCCCATCCCCTAATTGCTGCTCGACTTCCAGACACAGGGAAACTTCCTCAACGATTAAGGCATCATAAATCTTAGGAACATGCTCTAAAGGAAATTCCACATCCACAACGGGACCTAAGACTTGAATGATTTTTCCATTGACGTTCATGGCCTGCTTTCCTTCTTGTTTATTCATTTTGAGCTTCTGCTCCTGAAACAATTTCTGCTAATTCCTTGGTGATGGCTGCTTGACGGGCTTTGTTATATTGCAGCTTCAAATCCTTAATGACTTCGCCGGCATTGTCTGTTGCATTTTTCATGGCCACCATGCGAGCGGCTTGCTCACAGGCGATATTTTCAACCACCGCTTGATACACCTGGGATTCAATATACCGAGTGAATAACTGATCTAAGACCGGTTTGGCCTCGGGCTCATAAAGATAATCCCAGTGATAATTCAGGTGTAAATCTTCGGCCGGCTCAATCGGCAATAATTTTCGTTCATAAGGTTTTTGTTTAATTGTGCTGATAAAGGCATTGCTAAAAATATACAACTCATCAATCGTCTCTTGGGCATACGCATCCAACATCACTTGAACGCTCCCGACCACTTCCATCACGCCAGGTTTATCGCCCAAATGAACTTTCGCCGCCAAGACTTCTACTGCGCATTTTCGAACAAAGCTTTGAGCCTTTTGACCAATCACCGCGACTTTGACGGGAATCTTCATTTTTTGAAATCGAAGCAAAGCCCGAACACATTCCCGAAATAAATTTAAATTAAGACCCCCACACAATCCTCGATCACTCGAGACCAGGATCATTCCAACCTGATTGACGGGTCGAGGTTTGAGATAAGGATGATGATATTCCGGATGGGCACGAGCCAGATGTCGAATAATTTCTCGAGCGCACTCGGCATAAGGCTTAGCCCGATCCATTCTTTGTTTAGCCAAACGCACTTTGCTGGCGGCAATCAATTCCATTGCCCGAGTGATTTTCTGCGTAGATCGCACACTGCCCATTTTGCTTTTGATTTCTTTTGCCGTTGCCATGGCGCTTACCCAACATACTTTGTTTTAAACGCCTCAATCGCTTTGAACCAAAGCTTTCCGGCCTCCTCCGATAACTCGGGTTTCCGATTAATTTGATCTAATAAATCAGCATGCTCCGTTGAAAAAGTCTGCAGTAAAGCCGCTTTAAAGGGTCCGACTTGATCCAAGTCGATATCGTCAAAAAATCCTTTCTCCATCGCAAACATTAAAAGCGACATACTTCCAATCGACAAAGGTGAAAATTGTTTTTGCTTCATCAACTCGACCCAACGCTGTCCCCGAGCCAATTGACGACGAGTAATTTCATCTAGATCCGAGGCAAATTGAGAAAACGCTTCCAATTCTCGATATTGGGCCAGGGCCAATTTCACCCCTCCTCCCAATTTTTTAATGATTTTAGTTTGCGCAGCTCCTCCCACTCGAGACACCGAAGCTCCCGCATTAATCGCCGGACGACAGCCCGAATTAAATAAACCCGTTTCCAAAAAGATTTGCCCATCGGTGATGGAAATCACATTGGTTGGCACAAAAGCTGAAATATCCCCGGCCTGCGTTTCGATGATCGGTAAAGCCGTTAGGGAACCTGTTTTTCCTCGAACTTCGCCCTGAGTCATTTTTTCAACATAGTCTTCATTCACCCGAGAAGCTCGTTCCAATAAGCGAGAATGCAGATAAAAAACATCTCCGGGATAGGCTTCTCGCCCTGGAGGACGACGCAGAAGAAGCGCAATTTGACGATAGGCCCAGGCTTGCTTGGTAAGATCATCGTAGATGATCAAGGCATCTTCTCCCCGATCTCGAAAATACTCTCCCATGGTGCATCCGGAGTAAGGCGCAATGTACTGCAAAGCAGCAACATCACTTGCGGAGGCCACCACGACAATGGTGTAAGACAGAGCATCGTATTCCTGCAAGATCCTCACCGTTTCTGCCACCGAAGAACGCTTTTGCCCAATCGCGACATAGATGCATTTCACCCCGGTATTTTTCTGATTGAGAATGGTATCTATCGCCAGGGCTGTTTTTCCGGTTTGACGATCCCCAATGATCAACTCTCGCTGACCTCGACCAATGGGAACCATGGCATCCACGGCCAAAATTCCCGTTTGCAAAGGTTGAGAGACCCCCTTACGGGCAATCACTCCCGGAGCAATCTTTTCAACAGGCGCAGTTGAAGTGGGAGGGAGCGGTGCTAAACCATCGATGGGTCGACCGAGGGCATCCACCACTCGACCTAACAAAGCCTCTCCCACCGGAACTTCCAAAATCCTTCCCGTGCAATGAACCTTATCCCCTTCGGCTAAATTCGTTTTGGAGTTCAGAATCACGGCTCCCACTAGATGCTGTTCGAGGTTCATCGCCAAAGCGATGCCTCCCTCCGGCAATTCAATCATTTCGTTATAAGCCACTTCTTCCAAACCACTGATTCTCAGAATTCCATCCGAGATACTTTCAATCACCCCTTCTCGGCGGACTAAAACGGTTTTTTCAAATCCTGCAAGCGTGGTTTTGATATGTGATGAAATCTCAGCAGCGGATAGTGGCATGTGTTTCCCCTAAAGTTTGTCGAAGTTGATCCAGTCGATTTTTTATTGTGTTATCCAGCACCCAATCCCCAATTTGCAGCCTCAGCCCCGCAATCAAAGAAGGATCGACCTGAAATTTCAGTTCGATGCTTTTTAAAAACTTCGTTTCCAAACTTTTCTGCAAGGTTTGAATCTCTGCTGCGCTGAGGGTTTGAGCAGAACTAACTTTTACCACTAAAACCCCCAAACTCTGAGAACGAAGCAATTCATATAAGATTTGAATTTCCGGCAAAAGCTCTAGGCGCTTGCTTCGATGCAATAAACTGAAAAATCGTTGCTCAGATTCTAAAAGTGGCCTCTCGCTCAAAGATTCGTATAGCTTCAACCATTCCCCCCAGGAAAGTTGTTGAAACAAAACTCGATGTTCCCTAGAAACCGTCTCGATCAGGCTGGAGGCCTGCTTTAAAAATTCTCGCCAAGAAGTTTCTATGGCCTGCGCTTTTGCATATTCAAAGGCCGCCCGGGCATAGAGATAAGCAAGATTTTTCTTACTCACCCTGAACCTCCTCGAGCTCTTTTTTTAATTCCTCGAATAAATGTTGATTCAAAGGCTCGGAAATTTTCTCTTGAACCAGCGCTTCAGCCCCCCGTAATACCAGGCCTGAAAGTTCTGCACTCAATTTTTGACGAAGTTCCATCTCCATCCGTTGAATTTCTGTTTTAGCTGAGCGCTTCATTCGCTCGGCTAAATTTCGAGCTTCGACCTGAGCTTCTTCTTCAATTTGATGCGCGCGAACATTCGCTCGTTCAATGATGATAGAGGCTTCTCCCCGTGCGACTTGGATCAATTCTTTTGCTTTTTTACGAGCCATTTCGAGTTCCATCACCCCTCGGTCTGCAGCCGCCAAGCCATCTGCAATGCGCTTTTGACGCTCTCGCAAAGCATTTAAAATCGGCGGCCACACCAACTTCATCGTGAACCACACAAATAAAACAAAAGTAATAATCTGGCCGAAAAGTGTCAGATCGATATTCATGAAACGTCCCTGATTTATTTAGCGCTGCTCGTCGAAACGGCGGTTTCTTGCTGATACGCTGACTGAACTTTGGCCACGAAGGGATTGGCAAAAATTAAAATCAAGGCGATGGCAACGGCAATCATGGTCACAGCATCTAAGAGTCCTGCCACGATAAATAATTTGATTTGCAAAGTGGGAATCATTTCCGGTTGCCGAGAAGCTCCCTGCAAAAATCTTCCCCCCAGTAAACCAAAACCAATCGCGGTTCCCAGCGCCCCTAAACCAATCAATAAGCCCACCCCAATTGCCGAGGCAGAACTCACTTCTGCAATCAAACTTGCCAAATCCATCATGTTTAAATCTCCTTTAATGTTTTTCCTGAGCCATGCTTAAATACACAATCGTGAGCATCATAAAAATGAAAGCCTGCAACACGATCACCAAAATATGAAAAATCGACCAAACCAGACCCAAGGTCCACTCCGCCCACCAAGGCATTAAGGCCGCCACAAGAATAAAAATCAGTTCTCCCGCATAGAGATTTCCAAAAAGTCGTAAAGATAAAGAGATGGGTTTGGCAATTTCTTCGACCAGACGCAAAAGAATATTCACGGGAATAAACACCCAATGCTGAAAGGGCCGCATCGTGATTTCATAAAAAAGATAGGAACGCTTAGATTGAACGTTGTAATACAAAATGAGTAAAAACACGGAAATACTGAGCGCGAAAGTGAGATTGACGTCCGCAGTGGCCACCGTTCGAAGGTGGGGAATCCCCAAGGCATGGCCCAAAGAAGGTAATAAATCCACAGGAACAATATCCATGGTATTCATTAGAAAAACCCAAATGAAAACCGTCATCGCCAAAGGAGCAATGAGAGGACTTTCGCCATGAAAGGTATCTTTGACTTGTCGCTCTACAAATTCGACCAAAACTTCAATCAGGTTTTGCCACATCCCTGGAACGCCAGCACTGGCTTTTCGCACCCCCAACCAAAATAAAAAAAGATATACGGATCCCAAAATGAAAGAAGTACCAAGGGTATCTAAATGAACACTCCAGAAACTTTCCGGATCCTGGAAGCTCCACAACTTAAGATTAAAAGTGAGATGCTCGAGGTGCTGCTGGATGTAGTTTTCTTGCGAAACTGCATTCACTCCCGACCCCATCTGCTTACCTCATTATTCATTATTAACTTATCCAAATGACGAACCTCCCCACAACAAAGGCCGCGAGAAGCCCGAGCAGGAGCGCCAAAAAATCGGGGCGAATATAATGCAAAACGATTGCTAGCAACAAGACGAACAAGACCATTTTTTGCATTTCTGCACGAAAGACGCGGCGAAGAAAACGCTCAGAACTCAAGGGGGGAAACCAAAAAATTCGACAAGCGAAAAATAGATCGATGATAAATATCATCCAGAAGCCTGAAGAGAATCCGTAAAAAAATTTTACGGACCCCAGCAAAGAAAGGCCCGACAAGATGAGTCCTAGACCAAAGAATTTTAAGAGGGGGATTTTGGGCACGATGAGACTCCTAAATTAAAGTGCCTGGCGATTAGTTTACCTGTTTGTCCGCTTCTTCCAATTCATCAAAAGGATTTATTAACTCCAATTCACAATTTATAAAATCACGCACATTTCGAGTTGCTAAAGCGGCTCCCTGAGAAATAGCAATTGCAGCAATTTGCCCATCTGACACACTCAGTGGACGACCTAAAGATTTTCGTTTCCCCATAATCCTTCCATAGACATGCGCTGCAGCAGTATCAAAAGACAAAACTCGTGTTTTAAATCCTTGAAGAATGAATTTTTCAAATGCAGCTTCTAACAGAGTTCGACGACGACTTTTCACCAAGATATCAAGTCCATAAGCAATTTCTGCAATACTGACACTACTGATAAACAAATCCGAACTTTTCTGTTGAGCAAACCAAGACATGACCTGAATCTGGGGTTCAACTCTCATCACCTCAGAAAGAATATTGGTGTCTAACAAAATCATGAAAAATCCATCGGTTCATGGGGCTTACGTTCATTAACGATTTCCAAATCAATTCCATTTTTAGGACCAAAACATTCCCTAATTAAGTCAGTCATTTTCACCGGAGTACCTACAGCTTTGTAAATAATCTGACGAACTTCTTCTTCCATAGAAATTGCATGTTCCTGCGCGAGAATTTGAAGTCTCTCATATACGGAATCATCGAGTTTCCTGATACTCAAATTAGCCATTACAGCCTCCTTTACTGCTTTTTTCTTGCCATGAATGCTATCAATCGCTAGCATTTTTGTCCAATCCTTAAAAATTTACTTCTATTATGATCATGCCCCGCCTCTCCATCGCTCCGCTTATGGGTTACAGCGATCGACACTTTCGATATTTTTTACGACAACTTAGCCGCAAAGCTTTGCTCTACACCGAAATGATTCCGGCCTTTGCCTTAAGCCATGGAAAAAAATTTCGCTATATCGATTTTGACCCTGAAGAATATCCCCTGGCCCTTCAAGTGGGAGGATCCCAGCCAGAGTCCCTTGCTTTTTGCGCCAAGCTGGCCAGCGAACGAGGTTTTCACAGTATCAATCTCAATGTGGGCTGCCCTTCGCCTAGAGTGCAAGAAGGAAATATTGGACTCTGTCTTTTGAAACAACCCGAGCTTGTGAAACGTTGCATTGAGGCCATGAAGGCTGTTTCAAGCATTCCCGTCACAGTCAAAACTCGAATTGGAGTGGACGATCAAGATTCCTTCGAATATCTCTGTGAATTTATTCAAGCTCAAATAGAAGCGGGAGTGGATCATGTCACCCTCCACGCCCGTAAAGGCTGGTTGGCCGGACTCAGTCCAAAAGAGAATCGAACCCTGCCGCCTCTGCATTACGATCGGGTCTATGAAATTCGAAAAATTTTTCCCAAGCTTTCTCTGGGCATCAATGGAGGTATTCAAACCCTAGAACAGGCTCAGGCACATTTAATCCAAGTGGATGAAGTCATGATGGGCCGGGCGGCGATTGATCAACCCTATCTTTTTGCCCAAGCAGATACCCTAATTTTCAAAGAAACTTCGAACATTCTTTCCCGGGAAGATATTCTGGATCGCATGAAAAACTATCTCGCAAAAGAAAAAAAATTGGGCACCCCAACACTTTCTATCACTCGACATTGGCTCGGTTTATATGCCGGAGAACCAGGCGCTAAAGCTTGGCGCAGTGGTATTTCTCAAGGAAGGATGGAATGAAAAATCAAAATAACTGTTTTCGATCATGATAGAAAAACATCAATTTATGTCTATATTTCTGCGAGAATTAAAAGTAGGTTCGCTCCGTGCAGCTCGATAAGAACGAAATAAGAAAGGAGATAGGAAAGATGAGTGGTAGTAGAAAACATCTTATCAGCGGATCGATTCAAGATCCAAACTCTCAAAGAGCTTTGAGTCATCAAGAGCTTTCCGCCCAGGAGCCTATAACTCTAGATACGAATAACCAAGCTGCCGGGGATTCGAAACCAAAAGAAATAACCCGAAAGGAGCAAATAGCCCTCCAGCGGGAAATCCTTAATCGTATAGCCCTCCAGCTAGCCCTCCAGCAGGAAATCCGTAATCGTCAAGCATTTAATGAACAAGTCCGAATCTTCGCTGAAGATCCCACAGATCTCCGCCTAAACGTTCCTCCCGCAATTTTAATTGTTTGTCAAAATGAAGCTGTGAGAGACGCTTTCTTGGAACAAATAAGACAAAGAAAACTTGGACCTTACGAAGCATCGAATAGCAGGGGATACGAAGAAGCTTTTTTCGAAGCCGTTAAAGTTTTTCCAAAAATATCAGAGGAACAAAACAAAGAACTTTCTCGTATTAATATAAAGATAGGCGAAGCAGGAAAGGTCACAGAGGATAAATTATTCTTCTTAAGAGATTTTCGACAGTTTGCAGCCGCAGCCCCAGAAGAACGGAGAGAGAAGAAAGCCAGGGCATTCTTCAACAATTACTCGGACTATGAAACTTTCAAACCTCTCACCGAGGCTCGCGGATTTAATAAATTTTTGAACTTCATTATC
>Ga0206795_1139_pt1 | contig 13974 bp, 18 predicted proteins | sample Alteio_BWOrgCont_71_FD_152872 | JGI IMG/M metagenome (GOLD analysis project Ga0206795, IMG submission 152872) | Enriched cells from forest soil in Barre Woods Harvard Forest LTER site, Petersham, Massachusetts, United States -... | ecosystem: Environmental > Terrestrial > Soil > Temperate forest >... | reverse complement strand
TTGTCGAACGCGTAGACCGGGGCGATGACCCGTCCATGAATGCTCTGGCCTGTCGTGTGTACACGGACTTCTTTATCGAGGGCTACCTGAAGAGGAGTGCCTTTCGGCACCGCGAGCGCAACCGTTTGCGCAGACTGTGACTCGTCGGCGGGGTGTGGCGCCAGATCCGTAGCAGGTTCGGCGTTCCTATCGGCAGGTATGGGAGCGGCTTCTTGGGCGCGCGCAACTCCGGAGAACAACCAGAAAACGCAGACCGTGCGGAGAAAACTCTTCATTTCTACTTCGATGCCGCCGGCCAGGACATGTTGTATGACGTCCAGTCGGCTTCCGCTTGACTACTCGAATTGTAACGCGATACTCCGGCCCTGTCTTACGTTGCCCGGCTCGCGAGCCTACAAGGGCCGAAACCCGACCTGCGCTCATTGACGGAGCACATGGGCTACTAGGCTACTGTGGCCAGGTTGCGTCCGGGTCGAGATTGACGATGGGTTGCGCACCCGAAACCGGAACCATAGGGCGTAGGTACGGCCTGCCGGCCGTCATATGGCAAGAGTAGCAATCCTCAAGCAAATGTTTGTAATCCACGACGAACTTCTTGCTGTCTTTCATTTCGATAGTCTTCTTCACAGTGGTCAAGCTGCCATTGTCAATGCCATCGAAAATTGATTGCATATCCACGGGCTTACCGTCGGCCCCTTTCGGCCCCGGGTTCAAGTGCACTTCCCATCGCATGCGGTTACGCATTTCTCCCAGGTAATAGTTGGCCAAAGGCCAATTCTTTTTTTGACCTGCGAACCACAGGTTGGCAGTGAACATGGCGACATCGACCATGGGATGAGACGCCGGCGGCACAATCTCTTTCAGATGCATCAAGTCCGCTTGCATCGTTGCCGGAGTGGCGGGAGTGGCTTGCGGATTTTGGGCCTGCGCAAGAGCTGTGGAATGGTTCCATGCTGAAGAAAGAAGGCCGCCGAGTACGCCACCCACAACCAACAGGAACAGACTTCGAAACCAGTTAGCATTTGCCATGTCGAAATTCTCCCTTGCGGCTCGGGAGCCGCGATGGTCTATCGAAAAATCAGGAACCTACGCCTCGATCTGTTCACTCAGGCCAACCCAGTGCGACTAATGCGCTTCGTGAGCGGATTCTCGTACCTAAGGGGCTTTCCTCGGTGCCGGACTGTTCAGTTGAGATCACGCGACAGCATCAGTTTGAGCGTCAATTTATCGGCTCCGGAAGTCACACCGATTCCCACGCCGGTTTCAACACTCAGTACCTTGCTGGAACGATCCATGACGGCCCACACCTCGTGGAACTGATCATGGGCTGTGTAGAAGTGGCGCAGGGGGCCAAGATCGGCATACTCTTCGGCGGCAAGCGCCCATTTGTCGTTCAGGTTATAGGCGACCCGCGTGGCGGGAACGAATTCTAGGTTTCCAAAGCCGCCAGTGTAGTTGGTATCAAGAATGGGATTGAAGATGATGTCCACAGGATGGAGGTGCAGTCCCACGATGGGGCGCACCTCCGAACTGATGCGCTTCGATTCCCAGTGGAGGGAGTTCACGCTGAATTCGAAGTTCACACCGTAAAAGAAAGTGTGATCGTGGGCATGAGGGCGGACGAAGAGCTCTCGGATCTTGAAGCCGTTGATCTCACCACCCTGGTTTTGGGAGTAGGCGGTGTACACGGGAAGGTAGAGTCCCTGCTCAAACCAGTCGGCGACGCCATATGCCCATTCGACAGCGCCATTGACCGATTGATTGGGAATGATCCCGCCGGGGAAATCGGGAGTCTTCCGCCCCATGGGAGTGTAGTTGCTGTGCACCATGACGTTGAACTTCCCATGATCCTCAATTTCCGCATCGTAGACCTGGATCTCGTCGGTTTGCGCGAAGGCCACTTTCGGAGCTACCGCCAGAATCATTGCAATCAATGCCAGTGCGGAAATCATGACTTTTCGAAGGATGTTCATGCTTGTTTTGCCGGCGAACTCATCGCTTTTGTTCGGGAGGCCAGCTTTTGAAAGTGGAGAGTATCTCGATCGGTGCGTCGCCGGCAACCTTCATGTCTGATGACGCGCTAGAACGGCCAAGGCGGACGAATGATGGACTCAGTGCCTGAGTAACGCGGTTACCGGAGAAGTGGAGTGCTAGTACGGGAGTCCGAGAATCCACTGCTAAACCCCAAACTGTCGCAGATGATGATCCAGATGCTTGTACATCAATATCGCCCACTGATCTGGCGTTAACGCCCAAAGAAACTGTGCGGATGTTGGGTGCATCTCGCCGGACCGGCCGCGACAAACCGATCGATCAATGCCCACAACCGCTCCCGTTCCGTTCTCAGGTCTCGCTCATCTCGCACCACTAGATCCTTTATCGTCGGCGAGTTTCGCCGCATCGGTTCGCCGTCCTTGAGCGCCAAGGGCTTCACAATCCACCCCAAGAGCCGCCCCACGAACACCCGAGGGGGAGTCTTGTCCCCTAGCGCCAATTCCAAACCCGCCGAGCAGTGCGCCACCGCTTGGGCTGCATTCATTGTGCCCCACAGCCGCTCGCTGTCCGGTCTTAGCAACGCAATCCGTTCCTTCACTTCTTGCACCTGTGTCATTTCAAAGAGATTTTTCATTCGGCATCCTTACTTCAGCGGTGAGAACAGCCCGGCCAGCAACAAGGACGGCGTATTCCTTCCTTAAGTTCGGTGCGTACCCGCTCAATATGCTGCCTTCTCGTTTCCGGTTTTTTGACGGAGATAACCCAGCAGATCCACTCATTGCGTGCGAGCGGCGTAATATCTTCCCATTTCGCCCGCGCCGCCGGATCAGAAATAAGAACCCTTCGTAAATCCGCCGGTACCCTGTGCACCGCGCCACGAGAGATCGATTTTGGGGCCATGGATTCCATTCTATCGCTACACACCCAGGCTGAGCAGTCCCGGGGACCTCGTCAAGTCCTGTGTAACGCCGTTACCGGACAAGTGCAGTACTAGCCTGGTACATGTCCGGTAATCCGACTTATCAGGAGCTAGGGCTCTTTCGCTGCGGAGTCGATGTATAGTTTGGCTTGTGCCTGGTCATTTCTTCCATTGGACTGCCCCCCAAACGTGGCCGTGGTTTTTCGACGCTTGGCTTGCGTTAACGCTACTCGGATTCGCAAAGCCCATTTGGCGCTGGTTCCGGCGCAATCGCGCGGAAACTTGGCCAGCGACACAGGGCCGTATTGAGTCCACTGCGATAAACGAGCGCAAAGGGTTCCTGACAAACGCTTCCTCAAAGGCGTCCTTCGCTTCTTTCACGTACTCCTATGAAGTTGGCGGGACAAAATATGTCGGGGCGTACGAGAAACAATTCGGTACGGATGAAGAGTCTGACGACTTTCTTCGGGATCTTACTGGTAAGGACGTAATGGTCCAATACAATCCAGGAAAACCTTCTCGTTCCTTTGTGCTGAACAGTTCGATCAGCTCTCTGTTGTCAAGTCGTCCGCCCTCAGCGGCATCGCCCCTGGAGATTCATCGCTACTGGAATCCTGTGCCGGTTCGGCTCATTCGAGTCTTGCCCCTATTTGAAATCCTTGCAATTACAGGATTTCTATCGAGCGTTTTGGTCAACGTGAGAACCTTGAGTTCCCGATGGACTCCGCCAAACTATGTCTGGGGGCTTCACGTTGGTATCTTCCTGGTCTTCTCTCCGGCCATATTCGTGGCTCAAAAACGAGTGGGCAGCCCTAATCGAAAGGACTTTTGGAAGGTCGTGCTGAAGGGCGCGCCCGACTGGATGAAGTACTTTCTCTATGCGTTATTCGCCTACGCTGCTGCGATTGGAATTCCGTCTTGGATTCGAGCCATGCAACAACCTCCGCAGGTCTCGGGTTTCAGTGATTGGGGCGAATTTTCGGTGATTTGGATGGTGTTTTATTGGGCCTCGTTCGCCATTCTGTATGCAGCGATACACCAAGAGCGACTAAGCCCACGATGCGTCAATGGGCATCCCGCGGCCCCCGGCGACAATTTCTGCGGCCAATGCGGTCAACCGATTGTCCGGAACTGGTGAACATTCGTAACTCCCGGTTAACGCCGTAACTGGACATGTGCGGTACTAGCCGAGTACATGTCCGGTAATCCGACTTATCAGGAGTTACGCAACAACCGAGAACCGAAATCCCGTGTAATATAACCGCGAGTGATTGAAAGGCTCCGAGGCTACCTCAATGCCGCGCGCTAATTAGACACAGGTATGAGCGAAACAGACGACAACCAACAGTTTCGCACGCTACGAGGGTTTTTGGACGGCGAGGAACCCGATGAGGCGAATTATTTCAACTACAGCGCTACCCTTCGCATTTTTGGAAATATCCCAGACCTTGACGAAATCACGCGTCGTCTCGGCATTGCCCCGACTAATGCCCATCGGCGCGGCGACCCAAGGGGACCTAACTTGCCACCGTACAGACAAGACATGTGGAGCTATACGGCTCAAGTCACAAACACTGAGCCCCTCCACGTCCATATAGACACGCTTTGGAATACGTTCAGAGAACACAGACATTATCTTGTTCAGCTCAAGCACGACCTGAAAGTGGATGTGTTCTTGGGGTATCGCAGTAATTGCGACACCGCGGGGATCGAAGTGCCTCATCAAAGCCTAGAGATGTTCCGAGAGTTGGAGATACCGTTCGGACTCTCAATCATCGTGACGTAGACATTCTCCCTAAACATCTCCGCGATTACCCCGGTGAGACTCAACTCCTGAGTAACGCGGTTACCGGACAAGTGGGATACTAGTCTGGTAGATGTCCGGTAATCCGACTACATAGGCACGTCGAATTTTTTTCCCAAGCGGCTGGGTGTAATATCACGACAATGACCGCCAAGAATGCGGTGATTATCGTTTTTATCGGACTAGGAGAAGCTTTCCTGATCCTATTATTTGTCACGCGGGTGCTCCACGGAAGCGCTTATCTCTATTTGCTCATGATCCCCTGGACGATCTTTCTTGGGATCATGATCGCCCGTCCCAGATGGCTTATACATATGGATCGAGCGCTTGGGGACAGCGCCAAACGAGACATGGAGCGGCTCGGCAAATGGACGCCGCCAGGCTCTCCGTAAATTAGTAGCGATGCCTATACTCGTTAGGAACTGCATAAAGTGCGGTGCAGTGTTGAGGCGCCGGGACATTTGGGCCCGCGGGCCGTTTCCTTGCCCGGTGTGCCATGTCAAACTCGCGGCGCCTCGTTCTTACGGCCTTGTGGGCTTTTATGTCAGCTTTCTGATTTGTGCAGGTGTCTTTTTTGGGTTAGGAATTCGCGGGATTAACCTTTTACTTGTTCTGGGAATAGCCTGGTTCCCAATCGCTTATTTCACTGCAAACCTATTGAAATACCTCATCCCGCCTCCGATTGAACTCTACTTGCCGGAAGGCTCCCCTTTGAATTTACGGGATAGACAGCATCCATAGAGTGTGGATGATTCAAGTTTCGAGCGGCCCTCTTACTCCCCAAGTCCTGATTAACGCCGTTACCGGACATGTGGTGGCCTAGTACTTACTAGTCTCCGAGCTCCCACCGGGGACACCTTCGCCGCCACTCTTGCAGTTGCTTAGCGCATTGAGGCGTGGTCGGCTTTGCGGCGGACTAGCGAGATCGGTAGCGCCTTGCACGAACCGCACTACGGAGTCGCGATTGCGCTGCTTGTCGGGAATCTCCGGTGGTCGTAGGAATGCAAGCTATGTAGATTTTTCGCCAGTCTTTTCCTTGCGCCCGCATCGTTACCGCGCGTGTCACTTGCGGATGACACGCGCGGCCCGGTCCTGGTGGCAAGCCCCCCTTGAGAAACCGTACCGCGTGTCGTTTGAACGTGTAGGGATCGCGGTCTATCTCCGACGCAAATTCCCGGCGCAGTTGCGTCGTTAATTTTCGGATCATCCCGCGCAACGTGGCGAGCCGTTTTCGAGACGAACGATGGGACGGACTTGGGCGCAACTTGGGCGCAAAATCGGGTTCCATTACCCCTCAGTTTCGCCATTGTCGGAAGGTGTGGGCCAGTAAGGGCAGCACATTCAACGGGACTTATCGCTGTGGATTGAGTGGGCGATAAGTTCGATTCCCATCGCCCGCTCCATAAAGCCTGTTGATGCAGTTGGCGTTACCGCTGTCCAGACGTAAAAACAGCCCCTAAAACACTGAGTTTTGGACGCAGTTGGACGCGAGATCGCAGCGCGTTCGTCATTTTGGACGCGATAATCCGAATGGTAAAATACCATTCGGCATGGCTACGCCACGGATCACACACGACCAGCGAGAGCGAATAGTTCTCACCGACGCAGAGAGCAGCTTCCCTAATTTCACTGGGCAGGGCCGCCTTTGGACTAAAGTTCCAGATGGCGACGATCCTCCTGACTTTATCGCTCCCGCACCGCACGGCTCGATTGGTCTCGAACTGGTCGAATGGCTTGACGGCGACCAAATGGGACCGGCGAAACGGAGAGAATCCCAGCGAGAACAAATCCGCCGTGTGCTCACTCCCAATTGGGACAAGGAATATCAGCCGAAGAACCTTTGTGCGGCCTTCCCTTCCCCACGTGGTACCCAAAGAATCGCTCTCCCCGACGAACAACCGTTGCGGCGCGAATTCTACGCTTGCGCAGCAGCCGTAGACCGCGCTTGGGCCCGTGACGCTGACAATTGGGGCAATTCATATTGTGAAACAGAGTTCTCCGGTTATCTGCTGCTGGGAAAATATTTCAGCGCCATCCGCTACATTGGGGGAGAACCGCACGGACACTGTTGGATTCACGAGGATGAAGACGGCGGAGCATTTGACCCTGGCGTGACGGTGGTGACCTTAAAGCAGGCCTTGGACCGCAAACTCAGCGACTACTCGAAGCCAGATACGCAAGCGCATCTGATGGCTCACGGGCTGATTGAACTCGATCTGTTGATTCACGGCGGGTTCAACATTGAGACCTACAACACGCCAGCCGGACATCTGAGCTTGGAGGAAATTGCCCGGCAAGGGGCCGACTACTATGCATCGCATCCACTGCGCGCCGTATTTAATCGCGTCTGGTTCTTTCACTCAGTGATGGGCTTCCCTCGCGATTTGGGACGCGTCAGATGGCTGACACAGCTTTGGCCAGATTTCAGAATATATCTTGGGGCACCCTCTTCATGAGGCGAGGGCTTACGAAGTAGTATTTGTCACAATGACTCCTTATCCCGGGCGAGCGTGAACAAACGAGACTGCTCACGAATGTGTTGGTTCAGTTTCAACACGGCCATGGGATCAAGAGACGTTAGCTGAGTCAGCGGCGCATTTACACCGAGTCGGCCTACCGACACCGCCATGTACGGAGACAGCGTAATCAGGAATTGCGTTTGCCGGTTTTCAAGAAGTTCGGGAAGCAACGTAATCGTTGGCAGCGCCTTGAACATCGGAGTGGAAATCGTGCTGTCCTTTGAGGTGAAAACGAGCACAGGCGAATCACCTGTAATAAAGCGTTGCGTTACGAAAGGCAAAGTGGTCAAAAATTGAAACTTCGGAACTTCCTCGTCCCAGCTTTTCGTGATCGCCCACATCTGTTGAATGATTAGATTCAAGTATGTGCTGCGATTTACGGGGCCTCCCGCCAGCTCCTCGATACATTGTTGGTGCGACACAGTTCGCACCGTCTGTGCTGCAATAAACCTCGCTAAGAATCCGCACTCGAGTCCCGACAGTTCGACTTTTTGACGCTCCTTACTGATTCCTGCGAGACTCGCGCGAATCCGTCTTCTACTTCCTTGCCGAAGAATTTTTCAATGCTGTCGTCTTCCTTACCGGTGACGATACGTATATAGAAATTCCGCCGCCTCCCTACTTTTTCGACCTTCCGGTGTCGCGCCTCATTTCTTCCTGCCTCCTTAACCCAAACTCTCCCGGTCTCATCAGCAAATCCGCGCTGGTAGCATTCGGGCAAGAAATGATTGTCGCGTCGCAGATTGTGCATTTAGGCCTACCGATATCGGATCATGGCCGAACAGGGTCCGGTTGCGCTTTTGGTTTCGGTGTGAGAAGGACGTGACCTTTCTCGTGTTTGAAGCGTGTCCGAAAGTGACCGTAGTGTGTGACACCCACTATCGTTGTCAACGATTTCGGCGGTGGCCAATCCAGCGACCTAACCTTGAATGGCCAAATCTGAATAGCCAGCTGATTCCATGGCCCGGGCGCAACGGCGAAGCGAATCTCTTTGTTCTTGTATTCGGGCTCTCGATGCCAGCCAAGCACCTGAAGAACCAGATGCCCCATCAGAACCGTGTAGCTGTGACCGCGAACGAGCAATTTCTTGGATTCCGGATCAATCAACGTGAAGTCGGCCCCATGAGAGTCTAGGCTACGCCCGGTAAATCGAGCGGCAAACACCAGGGTCGAAGCAGGAATCCTTCGAGTTTTCTTAAATGTATGACTCTCTGCCTCGGTGAAGAAGCGTTGGTGAGTGTCGACCGCATCGTTGACCATCGCGAACTTCACAGCCCACTCGGAAAGGTTCTGCTGATACTGTCGGTCAAGCGGTAGATAGAAATCCTCGATCATCGGTCCTGCGAATTTCTGAACCGTCGTTTCCATCTTACTCATCCACCCGTTATTGCAACTCTGACAGACACAAGGGATGCGCACCTCTTGATCTTCAGTGAGTTCCGGCGGGGCGTCCCCCAGTTGGCGATAGAGCGGCACTCCAGTCTTGACGCGCTTGAGAATCCAGCGCGGAAAGAGGTCCTCTTTCGAGTTAGCCGGGTTGTCACAGAAAATGCAGGTCTCCATGCTGCTATCCGTTGCGAACGTGTCTCTACTCGCTCCCCATTTTTGGTGTCTTCTACCCCTCATTCCTCCCGCTATTGATACCACGGCGCGGTGCATGACGCTTCGGTGAAAACCGCGTAAATGTCTATCTTTCCATTCACGGTGGGAGACCTTATGGGCTTGGCCGAAGACCTGAAAGCGTTGCAGGAACTGCGCGAAAAAGGGGAACTCACACAATCCGCGTACGAATCGGCGCGAGATGCGACCATGCGCAAGCATGGGGTCGCCCCAGGCGGGGGTTCTCAGCCCGGGCGCGCGATGGGCAAGTACGTTCTTGTGCTTCTCGGTGGCATTCTGGTTGTGATCCTGGGCTTGCACGCCGTTGATGAGTCCACCAAGGGTCCAACATCCGGCGCCACGCCCCAGGCTTACTCTCAACCGACGATTCCCTTCATCTCGCCCCAACCGCATGCTGCGACGATAACCAACAGCGCATTAACTGTGAGCGCTCACGCAATCTCTTGGTACTCGTTTTCGGTTCCCCCCAACGCAACTAATGTAGTTGTGGATGGGCACTTCACAGCGACGGGCGGAATCGGAAATGACATCATCGTTTACATCACCGATGATGATGGCTTGGCAAACCTGAAAAACGGCCACGAGGCTCGTGTCTGGTACAACAGCCAAAAGGCTACGCAATCAGCTATTCATACAGTTCTGCCAAACACTCCAGGTACTTACTACTTGGTTTTTGACAACCTCTTCTCGCTGCTCACGCCCAAGGCCGTAGAAGTGAATGCGACGTTGAACTACATGCAATAGAGCGAGACAGAATGCCTAATTTCAAGATGTCTGTTCCGCACGAGCTTTCTCAGGACGAGGCGCTGGGTCGAATCCAAAAACTTCTCGGCAAACTCAGGGCGCGGCACTCTGACAAGATCAGCAACCTGCGAGAAGATTGGGACGGCAACGTCGGTACTTTTAGCGGTTCGGTAAAAGGGATGTCGGTTTCGGGAACTCTAAGCGTGTGGCCGTCAGAAGTCCTCATTGAGGCAACGCTGCCCTTCGCCGCAACGCTGTTCAAGGGACGAATCGAATCATTCATCCGTGGGGAGGCCGCTAGGCTACTCTTGTGACTCGCGCCCGGATAGCTGCGGGCCGAGGGGGAACAACATTGCTCGGCGCTCAAGACACCTCGACGTACAATGCTCCCCATGAGTCGCAGGATTTGTTCGAGCGTCTTCTCAACCCTAGGGGCGTTTTCGCTGTTTGCCGTTGTGATGGCGCTCGGCGTTCCTTCATGGCGACCGTACTCGCTCAACCTGCTTGGGCATAGCTGGGAAGCTTTGATGAAAGCCTCAGGCACTACCAGCTTTGGATTTGTTCTTTATACGGTTGCAATCCCGGTTGTGGCGGGAATCCTCACCGCAATATATTTTCGCTTCAGGCTCAATCGATCGTGGGACGAGACATCGAGAGAGTCTTTCCGTTCGGTATTTCTTTTTCTGGGATCGGTATGTGTGGTGGTTCTGGGTGCGTACCTGTTCAATGTGGTTCGCACCGTCTTTGACGACCATCAATCGCTTGTTCGACAAAATGAGACGTTGCGTACCGAGGCTTCTGAATTAGAAGCCGAGACGAATGACAACAAGCACTTTCTAAATATCCTCCAGGCATTCACGGTGTATCGACTCAGGCTAGGGGGGTCTAATACGTCCCCGATGCCTTGCTCTTTAAAGGTGACATCCCCCAGGGAGTCTGACGCCAAAGCTGTAATGCTCATTCAGCTCGCAAACCTTGGTTCCCAGTGTCCCACCGTCGGTCCGATGGATGAAAATTCAGACCCTGAAGTTCGGCGAGAAACTGAAGCGGGAATGGTGGACGGCTTTATAATTTTTCATGCCCGCAAAGAGGACCGAGATTCTGATGAATTGTTCGGCATCCTTGGCAGCATCGTCCCGCTACAACGAAGTTACGACGTTCCACCGGGAAGCCCAGACCACTTCATATGGCTTCAGTTTGGTAGGAACGTGAAATGGAATAGTGAAATCAGATGAAGAAGAACCCGCAGGCAGCGGGATAAAACGTTTGCTTCTGCCCCGCAAGAATTCCCGCAAGCTCGGCTTGGTTCGCGGACAGTTACAGCGGCGCTCCGCGAAAGGGTTTTTGCCCACTGTCTCAACGACAAAATCGGGGTCGTGGGGTGCTTCCCCACCGATTCTAGCCATGTACCCGCAGTCGCAAAACCAGTTTGCAAACCGCTAGCAAATCACCATTAGACCGAAAGAGTGACAGTTCGCTACTGTTACGCTTAGACCTGGCACAGTTCTCACCCCTGGCGAATGGCGACATGAACTGCCGAACAGCTAGTATCAACTAGGGAGGGCCCATCGGAGGTGCGGGAGCGGTCCAAGAGCTACGCCAAGCGCGGTCGCTCATTGGCGGGCGTAGAGACGGTGGGCCGGAGGTCTGTCTCGATGTCCCAATTATCAGAAACGCCACACCCGGAGAGACCCATGACTAGACGATGAGGGGTGGTGTTACACCGCCGTGTAACACTAGGTGTTGCACTACTAACACTACCCTACACCGGTATAATACTTCAGTATGCTACCTCGCAATACCGACTTGATACCGGGACATACTGCGGTATACAGCAGGGCTTTACATCCAGCGCGGCGGTGCCCAGACCCACCAAACTAAGTGTTACGTGCCCTAAGATTCTCGATCAAGTTGCTAGCTTCACGACCGCGCTCCAGCACTTTGAGAAGCTTCAGGCGAAGCCTCCGGAGAACTTCCGGCGTGTGCGTCTCGCCGCAGGGACAGAACTGGTCGAAGAAGTCGGCCAGCTCTTGCGGGGCCAGCCTTTCCAGGCCGCCTGCCAACCCGTAAATCATCAATAAGTTGTGACGCTCATTGGTTTTGAATCGAACCCCTCCAACGGGCAATTGCTCATGAATCCACCGATTGTAGAGGTCCGCCGTCTCGACTACTTGGCGACCGGCATCCCGATCACCCTGGATCTCCCGCCACTGAAGCTCGGGGACGGTTGCATGATACTTGAGTAGCGAAATCATGTTGGGAAGAGCCTGATTTACATCCTCCGCCAGAGCTTCGCCTGGAAGTTTCCCCTGCACGAACCTCATGGCCTCCGCAAGCCTTGGGTCCCCCGATGTAATAAGCAAATCCAGCAGTTGCCCTACGGTATGGGGCCATTCAGGGTTAACCGCTGGAGGAATCGCTCTTGTGGACTGAGCACCCTTCTCTTCCTCAATTCGGGCTGCCCCAGTCATGTGCATCCCTTGGTCGAGTCCCGGCCTGGCATCCCTCTTGAAGATCTGGGCCAGCCCGACAAACCACAGATCGAGCTTGTCCAGGAACTGAGAGGGTCCTTCCTGCGGCAGCCGTGGGGGTGGAGACTTCAGACCGCTCTTTCGAGTCGTTGCCATCGATTTGCACCGAAAGTATACACGTCTCTGCAGCAAGATCGCAGGAGACGCCCTATGAACCACGAAACACTTCTTACATCTGATTCGCAGTCCTCCGCGCCGGTCGACGAGTGTCCGCTAACAGTCCGAGAAGCGGCCAAATTTCTTGGAGTGAGCCCGCAAACTGTGTATCTTTGGGTCGAGCGAAAGCAGATTCCCCATCTCCGCGTAATGGGTCGCAACATCCGGTTTCTCAGATCGGATCTCGAAACATTCCGCGCGTCCTTCAAACAGGAGATGGAGAATGCCTAGAACACGAAAGTACGACGGTGTGGTCTACCGGCGGGCTGGCACAAAAATCTGGTGGATTCGCTATCGGGATCGCAAGGGAATTGCCCGGAGAGAGTCCAGTCAAACCGCCGATTGGGAAGAAGCGAATAAGAAACTCAGGGAAAGGCTTCTAGCGAGAGATGCGAATCTCCTGGAGGTCATACGAAAAGGCGAAACCTTGACTTACGTGCAATGGGCGAATTCTTTCTTGGAGAACTATTCCAAGCCACCCATGCGCGCAGAAGGCACCCATCAGGCGAACGAGCGTTGCGTTAAACACCTGAAGGCTGCATTTGGTGCGACCCGACTGGCGGATGTCACCGCGGATTCGATCGACATCTACCTTCGCGAGCGCCTTCGGGATCGTGTCACTGTCAAGACCAAGCTCGGTTACAAGCAGCTAGGAATCGTTAAGTCAACGACGGTGCACCAGGAATTCAGAGTTCTCCGGCGTATGCTCAACGTGGCGGTCCGCAAGAAGCTCTTAGCTGTGAATCCATGTTCATGTGTTGAGTTTCCGGTTGCCGTGAAGGGGTTGTTCAGACCGCATTATGTCGCGTGGTCCGAACAACAAAAGATCGAAACCCACGCCCCGCAATATTTGCGGAATGTGGTTCGAATCATCACGGAGACCGGGTTGCGGATCTACAAGGAACTGATTTCGATGCGCAAAGACCAACTGGACCTGCAAAATGCGATAGTCTGGATACCGGATTCAAAGACTCCGAACGGCACGGCCGAAGTTCCTCTCACCTCGCTCGCCATCGAGGCTTTCAAGAATCAGATGGCGATTTCGGGTGAAGGACCGTATCTGTTTCCGAGCGATCTGAATCCGACCGGACATCTCAAGAAACTCAAAACCGTTTGGACGAAAACTCTACGACGGGCAAAGATTCCCTATTTTCGGATTTACGACCTGCGCTCTGCCTATGCCACAAGGTTGAGCGCCGGAGGCGTAGCCGACGAGTGGGTAACGCAACTGCTCCGCCAAAGCGACGCGCAAGTCTTCAAGAGGTATTCCCAGATGAAGTTGTTGATGAAACGCGAAGCCTTGGAGAAGCTCAACCGTCGAGCCAACGAAATGGCAGCGGTGGGGGAGGCCGATGCTTTTTCGACCGCGCCATTGTGCACAGAGGTGCTCCAATGACGCATTCGTGCACAGTTCGTGCACAGTGTGCACGAATGACGGAGCATTTACGCCGAGGTGATTCTTCGCCACTGCTCATCTGCTCGATTTTTCGCCAGTGATCCTGATCGCTCGGGCTCTCATACGTTCGCAGCTCAAATACCCGCGGGCTGCGCGAAGTGCTCGCCGCCGGTAGATTGATCTTCGGCATCTTCTCGTAGGCCCGCATCAACGAGCTTTCCATACGGGCGAACGCCGGCTCTTTGCCCGGTGCGTTCAAGAAGGGTGCGGCTGCCTTCATATAGCCGGCA
>Ga0206795_1138_pt1 | contig 14010 bp, 15 predicted proteins | sample Alteio_BWOrgCont_71_FD_152872 | JGI IMG/M metagenome (GOLD analysis project Ga0206795, IMG submission 152872) | Enriched cells from forest soil in Barre Woods Harvard Forest LTER site, Petersham, Massachusetts, United States -... | ecosystem: Environmental > Terrestrial > Soil > Temperate forest >... | reverse complement strand
CCGGAAAAGCCATTCGTTGATGAGAAAAACGGCGAAGTGGGCGTGACTCATGAAAGCAGTCGGGAATATGCCACACTTTCCGTGCGTATCGATCGCGCTCTTAGGGTTTCCCAACTGCGTGAACAGGGCGTTTTGCAGTTGTGGGATAATCTCTCGGAGCGGCAATCTCTTTTGACGGCAACGCCCTCAATCAAACCCACCCGCGGTTGGTTCACTTCACGTTTTGGTTATCGCATGGATCCCTATACCAATCGCCCGGAGATGCACGCGGGCCTGGACATGGCGGCGCCTCCCGGCACACCGGTTTATGCGCCGGCGGACGGTATCGTTTCCTATGTTGGATATGAGGCTGGCTACGGTAAATTGGTTTCAATTGATCATGGTTACGGCGTGGTCACCCGCTATGGACATAATTCGCGGGTTTTTGTTGAGCAGGGACAGAAAGTTCATCGTTGGGACGTGATTTCGGCGGTTGGCAACAGCGGCCGGTCCACAGGCCCGCATTTGCATTACGAAGTTCGCATCCACGGAATTGCCGTGGATCCCACCAATTATATTTTGAACGAATAAACCGAGAGTTAAATCAATTGCATTGGTGCAAAAATGACACCTATAATTTCTAGGTGGGGAATTCACGTCGACAATTTTTCGTTTCTTCCGCAAGCTGGTTTGCCGGGGCCGCGGGTCTATTCAATTTAAAGGGATCAGTTGCGAAATCTGTCGCGGCACTGCAGCCCGAGGGACCATTCGCGCTCTTCACTCATCCGTTGGCGACGACGGTGATGTCCGATGTTTCTGTGACCGGCGCTTTGCATTCGGCGGTTGTCGTTCAAGCTTTAAAAAGTACGGTGGGTGAAAACGTTGCCGTTTTTATAGATGGAAAAAATCAACGCGTGCGCCGCGTTTACGGTGAGAATCAAATCTGCGCCGGCGGTCTGCCTCCAAGGGATAATAGCGCGACCCGGCAGCGTGAGTTTTACCAGACGGAAAAGCGTGCGTATTTGCAGCTGCAGTCTTTGAACAGTCCCTACGTGGCGCGGAATGTGGTGTTCGACGACAATTCCCAAGCCATGACGATGCCCTATCTCGGACCTGATCTGTTTGTGCGCGCGCAGCAGGAGGGTTGGCAGCCTCACGCCCGCCATCTGCGCCAACTGGTGGAGATGTACCACGAGTACCGGTTGGTGAAGTTTTTCAAGTTCAACTCCGGGCGGCCCAATTTGTATTTGGATGAAAAACAGGATCGTTTGATCGCGGCGGATTTCAAATGGTGCACGCCGCGGGATCTTTATTGTCTCACGCACGAGTTGCATATGATTCATCGCGATCTGAGCGCCTTGGATCCGCAAATGCCGCGCATGCTTCAAGTCACGTTTTCGGATTTCCCAGCGGATATTTTGCAAGTCGCCTACACTTGGCTGGAAGAAAATCCTTTGCAAAATCGCCATAGCGAACCGGAGGGATTGCGCCGAGTTTACAATCTGCGCGTTTACCTGCAGGATCGCTTCGGCGTCAAAATTCTACGCGACACGTAGATTATAGTGGAAGTTCTGCCGCGCTTTTCCACGGATACGATATTTTGTCTGCCGTTTGAGATCTCAAGCGACAGGCAAGCCCGTCTTTTAAACTGGCATAGCGGTCAAGTCGCCAAGCGAGAGCGGGCGTATTTGCGCAAAACTCCTTTGGGCCGGATTGTTCAGGAAATATCGGTGGTCATGGCGCCCGCTGAACGTCGTTATCTGCCATCAGGAGACTATTGGCGCAGTCAACCCGCGAATTGGACCGGGGACGCGATCGCGGAAGAAATCCAGCACCTTCTCCAACCCGCCGCGTTTTTATTTGAGCGTTTCAATACGGTGGAGATTCGCACGACTTCGAGCGAGGATTTTCCACCCCATTTCGATGGGAATCTCAACCTGCAGTCGCAGCGTCCACCTGGTTTCCACGGTCTCTATTGGAACTTGTGCATTCCGTTGTGTGATTCGCCGGATATGGAGAATTCAAATCCCGCCTTTTATGTGTTGGATGATCGGTATAAGTACAATTTAAGTTCAGAAAATAAATTTTATTTATTCGATAAGGCGGCGGTGCTTCATGGTGTCGAGGCTCGCGACCGGCCGCGGGGCATTGTGCATGTCACCGGAATTTTGGATCCGAAAGCACTGGCGTCAGTGACCCGTCTGCCCATGAACCCTCGCAGGCAAGACCCCATTGAATCCGCTTTCGGCCAAGACTATGCTTTTAGCGATTGGTATCGCGGCTTATATTCGGAAGCCAGAGCCGAGGAAGTGGCGCGCCAACAGCGGAAGAATTGGGAAAACAGCTACTGAGGTAGGCATGCACTCGACCGAATCTCTTTTCAAAGTGAATTTGAAACTTCCCCCGGGCTGGTCGGCCCGCATCTTGGAATGGGTCGAGATGCATCGGCAGAATCCATTTTTGGTCTATCGCTGGCATCCGTTTCGGCAGGTCGTGGACTTGCACAATATTTCGCTGGCTACTCGCGAACTCTTTCCGCGCAAGGACCGCCTGGATTTTGCGGAGAATATCGAATGGCAATGGCTGCACGACCACCACCAGGTGGGTTGGATTACGGAACTGATCTTTTGGATTCAGGAAACGGCGAAGATTTATTTTTCGCGGATCGGGACAGTTTCACTGCAGGTTTGGGATCCTGGAAATTACGGCCTAACTCCCCACTTTGACTTTCGCATGCACAAAAAATCCAATCATCCGCGTGGCGACTATCGCGAGGATCGCTATTGGCGTTTGTTTTTTCCACTTTCTGAAAATTTTCAGGCGGAGCGGGAAGATCCGCCGTTTTATTTGATCGAGAATCAGCAGGAAGTTTATATGTCGTCGGATGAAAATGCTTATTTCATGCATGATCCGACTTGTCTTCACGGGGTGCGGCCGCGCGGTCATCGGCGCGGATTTCTATTTGTCGACGGCATTTTGAATCCGGAGATCTTTTTAAAAGTGGAACGCGCACCCCTCCTGGTAAAAGAGAGGATTTCGCTAGATCCGGAAAAGTGGTCGAAGTATTTTCAGGAGAATGATTTGGCCTTTGGCCGCGAGGATTCCTTGATTTCGCTGCACGCGCGCAACAATATGGTTTTGGAAGAAGCCAGACAAGCGGCGCTGCGGGCGCGAAGGGAGCGGGCGTGAAAATAGCCATCACTGGCCACACGGGAGGTTTAGGACAGGCGATTTTTAAGGTCGCGGAGCTTGGCGGGCATAAAGTTTTGGGATTCAGCCGTACGAACGGTTTTGATATCTCGAATCCATCGGTAAGAAACGAGATTGTGGCCTTAGTGAAAGACTGTGACGTGTTCATCAATAACGCCTTCAACTGGCAGGATTCAAGCCAACTGGAAATGTTTTTTGATATTTTTTCGACTTGGAAGGAAATGCCGGATAAGACCATTGTCAACATTAGCTCGCGGGCCCCGGAGTTTTTTGAATTGCCGAACGTGACTTTGAAATACGGCGTCTACAAGGGCGCCTTGGACTTGGCGGCCCTGCAAGCCGAAAAACAAGCCGGGCGAAAGTGCAAAATTCTGACATTGAAGCCGGGCAAGGTGGACACACCCAGTATCGCTCATCTCGAGGCGCGGAAATTGAATCCCATTATGGTGGCGGAGGTTTTGATTTCCTCATTGGCGCAACGCGAGCGGCTGTTGCCCACCGTGCTTACGCTGGCTCCGTAAATCAGTTCCGCCGAACATAGACAGCGGTATTATTTTTCACGCCGACCAAGTCGTAATCATTTTGCCATTCAGCCCATGCGCCATTGGTTTTGAAATATTCCAGCACGTCAAAGTTGGATGGCAAAAAACTGTAACTAAATTGATTGGAATAAAAAATCAGCATTTTGGGTTTAAGATCATGCACATCTTCTTTGATGTGGCGGACGAACCTCTGCTCTTCTGCATTCATCATGTTGAATGTTTTGTAGGGATAGGGCCTGGTCGAATCGATCGAGTGCCGGTCGTTAAAGAATGCCAACGGAAATTGAAATAGGTATCTGGAGCCGTTTAAGTAATCGCCGTAGACCAGCTCCGGCATAAGATGGGGATTGGGGGTAAAGAAAATCACCCGGTCTTTTTTAACCAATTGGCTGTGCATGGTCTTGGCGACAAACGAATTCGTATCCCAAAATCGGTCGGAGACAGCATTCGCCAATGGGCGCGGAAAATATTGGTGGAAAACTTTTTTGCTTAGGGATGCGAGTAGCGCCAATGAAGCGACTATAAAAATCCCAAAGGCGGCCGCGCGCCGAATGGGCAATGCGCGGCCACAGTCTTGAATATGGGGAAGTAGCAAAAAGAAAATGGCACCGGCTGTGTAGCGCAGGGGAATAGTTTGATAGTCGAAATCTTTACCGTGAAAAATATAAATGGCCAGGCTGCCGATCGCACAAACGAAAAGACCCTTTAAGATAAACTTAATGCCTTCGCCGAGTGTGGACCAAAGTAGCGTGATCAGGAGGGCGGAAATCAGAATATATCCAGAGAACTCAAGCAAATGAGGAAAAAATTCTGCAGGGCTTTTCCCCATGGTGGAATAGTGCCTTTCAACCAAAGGAATCAGTTCCGTGAAAAACGCTTGCCACTCTTGGCGCGGCAGAAAAAGGAAGTGCAAGGCATAAAGCACTGGCGGAATGCAGAAGCCAATAACCTCCGCTGACTTTTTATTTTGCCTCGGATTGGACCAATGGAGAAAGCCTTCGAAGAGGAGAACGACAAATACAAAATGTGGCTTGAGTGATGAGGCAAGGCCGGCGGCCACTCCGATCGCAAAAGTGGTGAAGGTCGAGATCTTGAGCACATGGAGTGAGCGTTGCATGCGTAGAATTAGATAGGGCAAAAGGGCAAGTGCGAACAGGTGCTCGCGCTGGCCAAATCCGCGGTCGCTCCATGTACCGATAGATAGAAAAATTAGGCCGAAAATTAGGCAGGCGGTTTCAGACTTCGAAAAGATGGAGCGTGAGAGCAGGCGGTAGAGGGCCAGTGAACTCAAAGCAATTAAACTCAGAATGGTGACGAGAAAGACATAGTGGACGCTCACACCGGAAAGGCGTGAGGCGATTATCAGAGGTGTGTTCAGATAGATAATTAACGGGGGGTTTATGTCGATGAGGTCGACGTAAGGAATGGCGCCGGATAAGAAACGATCCGCCGCTAGGAGATACATAGATTGATCAGCCCCCAGGCGGTACGGAAAAGAAAACACATGGAGAACCAGCACGAGAAATCCGGCCAGGGGAAGCGCACGCAGGAGAATATCTTTGGGCTTAAGGTCCATCGCAAATTGAGTATCCTCTAAATTCTAACGGAGCCCAAGCTTCAGCCTGGAGCGCCGCATTGCCAACGGATAAATGGGTGTTTATTTGTGCAAAAACGAATTCAAATGAACAGGTAAGGACACGACGTTGTGATTCAATATCATAAACTGGTATTTCCCAAAGACAAAGAATTTGGCCTGACGACTTTCCGTCACGAGGACGTCGGATTGAAGGGCGTGGGCAGCGGCAAGCCGCACGTGGATCTTTCCCATTTGATTTCCAAATCCGAATTTGCAGAGCTCGATTATGAAATCGGCATAGGCCTGGTTAAAAATAAATCCAGTTTACCGGGAAGCGTGCGCGGACAAATGCCTCCCAAGTTGCGCCGCGCTTTTTTCAATGAAATCGAGCCTGAGGTGATGAACAATCTGGACCACCATGATCCGGATGGTCGTCACCGCGCGGCTATGAAGAGCATGACTCGGGTCGAGCGCCAAAAATATGCGCTTATGGTTTTGGGAGCCGCGCCCGTTTGGCATCAACTGCTGTACGTGCGCAATATCGATCCGACTCCAGGCTACGAGTCCATTCGCCCTTATTGGACGGAAGAGGGCGTGGCACTGTTCCCGAAGGTGAAGGCTTTTGCGGGCCGGCTACCGTTCAAGTTTTTAGGCCGCATTTTGATTTTTGCCACCTATCCCTATGCGCCGATTCCCCCACACCGGGATTGGGTGCAAGCGCCCCATCGCGAACACCATATCAACATCAGCGGGCACTTAGGTCGTCCGATTTATGTTTACGATGAAATGCGGGATCAGAAACACTATTTGCCGAAGGATGTGCGCGCCTACATGTTCAATTTGCGCGATTATCACGGCGTCGATTCCTTTCCGCGCTACTCCTACACCTTAAAGTTCGAAGGCCTCTTCGACGATGATTTGTGCCGTGAGCTGGGACTCAAAGACGGATTTGTTTGGAAGTGAGGAAATTATGGGTGATTTTAAAGATAAGGTTATTTCTTGGCACTCGGAAAATGGAAAAATAACCGGCTATGCTTGGCTTTCGGATTTTGTGACCGAGCTTGGATTCAATCCCCATGGTACCAAGATCTATCCCACACAGCAGGACTGTGAGGCGGATTCCCGTTCGGACAACCAGGACGGGATTGTGAAAATTCAAATTTCTCTCACGGAGACAGTTCGCGCGCCCCAGCACCTCGAAACCTTAGTTTCGGATCTGCGCCAATATCGCCGGTCGTGGACAGCCATCGAGATTCCCGATGCCCCGAGTGAGAGGGAAGATGGTGGAATTTGATTCGCGCTTTCCATTGCGCTCGGACGTCGTACAAAAAACGCTTTTGCAATATGATCCGGTAGAACTGGCGCAAGATTTTCGACGGATTGAATCCCTGATCGATGAGCGCGGCCAGTTGTGTGTAAATTCAATGCGTGAGTCCGCCGATCCGCTTTATGAAAATGTCGGCAAAGTAAAAAGCGGCGGTGAGCCGCTGTGCGAAGTGTTGAATGAACCATTTCGGGGGTTAATTTTTGAGCGCATATTACGTGACTTAGGTTGTCTCCAAGCACGTGCGCGCATTATGAAATTGGGCGGCCGAGCCTGTTACTCGTTTCATTGGGACACCACACCTCGTTACCATGTCCCGATTGTCACTAATAAGAATGCATTTTTGTTTTTCGATGGCCAGATGCCTGTGCATTTGCCCGCGGATGGCGGAGTCTATTGGCTCGACACGCGTAGAGCCCACACGGCCCTAAATTGTGACAGCACACCTCGCTTTCATTTCGTCATCGTCGATCCGACCACTGAGGCCCTGGCGAAGGGTGGCTACCGATGAAGATTCAGCGCATCTTCCCGGATTTTGTTTCGCTGGTTCACGATCTAGATTTGAGCCGGGCCTTGCCGGATCAGGACGTCGCTCGCTTGAGGACGGAATTTCTACAGTGCAAAGTTTTGATTTTGCCGAGTCAGGAAATTTCCCCGCGCCAGTATATCGCCTTCTGCGGCTACTTTGGAAAAGTTTGGCGCACTGACGATGAAATGAAGTTGGAGGCGCATTTTCAGTTTCAGGACTACCCGGAACTGGTTAAGGTTTCCAATCATCACGGCGTGCTGGGCCCCATGGAGCTCGAGTATCACGCGGATGGTTCACATCACCCCAGCAAAAGTTATCCGACGCGCGGGCTTTTCGCTTGGTCGATCCCTAAATCTTGCGCCGGATCCACAACCTGGCTGGACATGACTCAGGCCTACGCTCTGTTGCCGGAGACCTGGCGCCAACGCATCGCCAATTTGAAAGCCCGGCACATACCCCGCTATTCCACGGGTTGGGAAGGTGAAGAGGTATTTCATCCGCTGGTTCGAGTTCATCCCATCAGCGGAATTCCATCGCTCAGCGTGGACACTTATTTCACACGCTACATCGAAGGCTTGGCGCCTGCGGAAGGCCAAGAGCTCCTGGCAGAACTTCTGACCTTCGCGAAAACCCACGCCCGCTCGTACACGCATTCCTGGTCACGCCATGATATTGTAGTGTTCGACAACAACAACACGGTTCATCGGCGGGACCGCGTTCTTGGCGCCGAGGAACGTTTATTGCTGAGAACCACGCTGGATCTGCTTCCATTATGAAGAGGCGAAATTAATTTGATTTGTTATCCGTGGAAATAGTCCGCCGCCGATAAACTAAAACGTCATTGTCGGTTTCGACCAACTCATAGCGATCTTGCCATTCGGCCCACAGGCCGGCGGTCTCAAAGTATTTAAAGACATTGAAGTTCCCGGGTAAATAAGTTTCCGTTTGCACGATGGGAAAGACCAGCAACATGGGTTTGTTGGTGGCCACATCTTCGCGAATCCGATCGATAAAGATTTTTTCATCAGTAGGCATAACTGAGTAGGTTTTGTAGGGATAGGGCCGGGTTTGATCGGTCAAATACCGATTGTTAAAAAACGCCAATGGATAATAAGTCGAATAGCGGGTGCCCAGCTCATAGCCGCGCAACAATATGGGGGGATAGTAAAACATAGTGGTCGGAGAAAAAATCGCGATGCGATCTCCCTGCTTAAGGTAAGTGCTCATATTGCGATCGACAAATCGATAGGTGTCCCAAAAGCTATTTTGCGGCACTGAAAAGCCCAGCATCGCCTCGGTCGGCCGCCAACCGGGGATTAAGAATAGAACCGCGCAAATGACCGACAAAATCCTTTTTCGCCAGTTCATGGATGTCCCGGAAGCGAGATAAAACAAGAGGGCGAACAAAGGATAGCGGGCGGGAATCAGATGATAATCCCAACCCTTGAATTGCAGCAAAAATCCACTGAATCCGGCGAGGGCCGCGACAAAAAGCACATGGCAAACATCCTTTTCCTTGCTGCCGAGACTTCCCCACCGCCAATAGGCCAAAGCGGCCACCGCGAGAAGCTGCGCGAGAAAAATCCGCGCAGACTCAAAGAGTCCCCAAGCCGTTTTTCCCATGGAAGAGTAGCCGGCAATTGTCATCGGCACGATTTCAAAGAAAAACGCCTGACGGATTTCTCTAGTTAAGAGAAAGAAATGAGCTACATACAGAACTTGTAGGGAAAATACGGCGACGACTTCTGGCTGCAGAAGTTGTTTAAGCTTGCGGGTTTTGAAAATAAAATAGCTCTCGAGTAAAATGACTTGCAAAATAAAGTAGGGCTTAAGTGCGGCCATCAGTCCACAGAGCCCGCCCAGCCAAGTTCCCCCGCTCACGGTCTGCGAGTTCAGTTTCCGCAGACGTAGAAAAATGTAGGGCATCAAAGTCACAGCAAAAAGATGGTCTCGATCTCCATATCCTTTGGTGGACACCAGCAACAACGGCAAAATAAACAGCGAGCACTCAAGACTTGCGGCCTGAGTCAGCTTAAATGTCCGGGCCGCACAAAACCAAATCAGCAAAAAAACGGGCAGAACAAAGGCCGGAACATATTCAAGTCCGAGAAAGCGATGCAGGGCTATGGGAATGCAGCTCAGATAATAAATCAGCGGTGGATTGAAATCCAAAACGTCCACATAGGGACGGGCTCCCGCCATCATGAGCTCGGCGATCTTCAGGTAAAGACTCTGATTGCTGCCGATTCGGTATGGAAAAAAGAAGAACAAGGTGCCGAGTGCCGCGAATCCGAAAAATGTATAGGTGATGCGTTTTATCGAGGCCGGCATTTTAATTCAATGACTGAGACCCTTGTCTAAATCGACAAGGGTCGACGGAAAGTCCAGGCTCTTAGCGTTTTGAGAATTGAGTGCTGCGGCGAGCTTTATGCTTACCGTATTTCTTACGCTCAACCATGCGCGAATCGCGGGTGAGGAAGCCGGCTTTTTTCAAGGGGCCGCGCAGTTCAGGTTTTACGGTGATCAGGGCGCGGGCCATGCCGTGGCGAATGGCTTCGGATTGTCCAGTGACGCCGCCGCCGATCACGGTCACGCGAGCATCAAATTGGTTTTTGGTGTCAGTTACAGAGAATGGCAACAGCACGGTCATGCGGGCAGTGGGAGTCGGCATATATTGCTCAAGAGGCTTGCCGTTGACAGTGACTTTACCGCTGCCAGTTTTCAAGAATACGCGTGCAGCGCTTGTTTTGCGGCGGCCAGTTGCATAATAAGTGACTTCTTTTGCCATTGTTTATTCCTTAGAATTTCACAGTTACGGGTTGCTGAGCGGAATGAGGATGAGTCGCGCCCTTGTAGGCCTTGAGCTTCAAAATCAAACGCTTGGACAATTTGGTCTTGGGCAACATACCGGCCACAGCTTCTTGAATGACCATGGCGGGATCTTTTTCTTTCATTTGCGCGGCGCTGAGTTCCTTCAAAGAACCGAAATAGCGCGAGTGAGAATAAAACTTCTCATCGTTCCATTTGTTTCCGCTCATTTTCACTTTTTCGGAATTGATCACCACTACGAAATCACCAGTGTCCACGTGGGGGGTGAAAGTGGGCTTGTTTTTGCCGCGTAAAATTTTAGCAATATGAGTGGCAATACGGCCGAGAGTTTGGCCATCGGCATCTACTAAATACCACTTCTGTTCAACTTCGCCGGCTTTGGCGCTGTAGGTGTTCATCGCATTCTCCAAGGACTGTTCAAGGAACCAGAAGTCTTAAAGTTTCCGGCACTTATTGTCAAGCGCCGGGGGGTATTCCACGCGGTAAAGATAGAGCCCATGGGCGGGCACCGTGGTCTTGGCTTTTTGCCGGTCGCGCGCGTCGAAAATGGCTTTTAGCTCCTCAGCCCCGCCCCCATTGCGTTCCAGGTGGAGGAGTGTCCCCACCAGGTTGCGCACCATTTGCTTCAAAAAGCCATTACCGCGAATGCGAAATTCGATGAGATGCTCGCCACTTAAGGCTTTCCAGCGGGCCTCTTCAATGCTGCGGATGGTGGTTTTCACCGCGGTTCCGGTGGTTTGAAAGCTCTTAAAATCGTGTTCGCCCACTAACCCCTGGGAAATCTCGTTCAGGCGCGCCAAATTCAGGGGTTGCGGGACCCAAAGAGCCCGCTCCCGCCACAGGGCCGAGCGGACGGGCGAGTTCCAAATGCGATAGATGTAAGTTTTTCGGCGGGCTGCAAACAGCGCATGAAAGTCCTCCGGCGCCAGCCAAGCCTTCTTCACCACTATGTTTTCCGGCAGCAGTGAGTTGAGAGCCCGCATCAGCCGCTCCTCACCTTTGAGAGTTTTGGGGGCTTCGAAATGGGCTACTTGTCCCAGAGCGTGAGTGCCGGCGTCGGTGCGGCCCGAGCCCACGGTTTTCACCGGCTGCGCATAGATCTTTCCTAGAGCCTCTTCCAAAGCCCCTTGGATAGTGGCTTTCCCCGGCTGGCGCTGCCAACCCTGGTAGCCGCTTCCATCATAAGATAAGAGCAGTTTGATCTTGCGCATGGTTTTAGACATCTCTCAGACACTTACGCGCGCGTCAATGACTCAAGGCCTGACATCCATTAACTTCAGGGCCCATGGGCATCATGATTCTCCTGGTAATATTTTTGTTGAGCTTTATTGGCTTTCGCCTCAACCAAGATCGCTTTGGTCTGCAAACCCTCATGCTGTGTTTTATTCTCACCTTTGCCATTGGCGGCGGGCCGTTACCGGGATTGTTGCTGAATCATCTGCAGGTCTATCCGCAATTGCTTAGTCCCAGCTGGGGAAAGAAAAACGCCATTGTGGTGTTGGGCGGCGGTCTCTCTAAAGATGGCGAGGAAAATCGCACTTCGCCTTTGGCGGTGGCGCGTGAGTTCGAGGCGGTCCGTCAGTATCACTCCTGCAAACTCTCGGGTGCGCAATGCCATGTCCTGACCAGTGGCGGTGATCCGAGCAAGAGTGCAGCCGCGGAAGCCGAAGTGATGGCGAAGGAACTGAAGTCGGCCGGCGTGGACGAGGCCGATTTGACGGTTGAGAACAAGAGCAACAACACCTTTCAAAATGCCCAGTACTCCAGCGCGCTGCTCCACGGCGGAAATTTTGATCGTACGGTGTTGGTCACGTCGGGATTGCACATGCGCCGGGCGCTTTTGTACTTCACCCACTTTTTGGTAGCGGCGGTGCCGGCACCCGCGGATCGTTTCGTGGCCAAATACACTTTTTTCCCCAATTCCTTAAACTTTTCGCTGATGGATTTTTGCATGCATGAGGAACTGGGAATCGCCCGTTTCTATATCTACGATTTTTTAGGAATCAATACTCCAGCAGAAACCCGCCATTAATATAATCCGACGTGAAGTCGTAGCGGGTGAAGCCCTGATAGCGACGATATTCGGCGGTGAGATAAACGGCGGTGATGCCATACTCGTGATCGAGCTGAATGCGCGACATGTAGTCGAAGTAAGTGAGATTCAGTCCAACGCCGGCGCCGGCGTAAGCGGCCAGGGCTCCGCCGAACTTCGGTCCACGGGTGTCATCGCGCAATTCCGCGAAGGTGAAGGCGGTGCCGCCGCCATCTATGAAAGGCAAGAACAGCGGTCGGTGAGTGAACTGCAAACGGTAAACTACACCGACGTTATTGGGCATGGCGACGAATGTAAAGACTTCCATGGGGGTCAAAGCCTGATCGTATTGACCCGCAAAATGTCCGTGACCTTGCGCGATGAAGGCACCTGAACCGAGTTGGAATGAAACTTTACCAAGCGCTCCCGTCCACATCTGCCATTCTTTGGTGAACAGAAATGCCGGATTGCTGGTCTGATCGTAATTGTCGGCGAAGGTATTGACGTTTGAGGGCGCGTCGGGATTTTTCAAGTTCATGGGATTGAACATTCCCACTTGCAAGGACATGGCCTGATGGGAAGTGCTCTCGTCCACTTTGTAGTAATAGGTCCCGTCTTTGCTAATGCGAATGAGACCTTTTTCCGCGAACGGGTGGGCGACTTCGGTTTCGCCTTTGTGTTTGCTCCAGTCAAAGATCACATCTCCAGATCCCGATGAACCTTTTTGGTCCGGCGCGGATTGATTGCTTTCTATGCGCGGATTATAGGGCGTGGATTGGACGTCGGGCGGTAGCGTTTGTTGCGGTGGTTGTTGAGTCTTTGCTGCAGGCGGCACGACTTTGCGATCGCTGGGACCTAAGTCCTCCACGTCATTGAGTTCGTGAGGCGCTTCTTGCGCCCAGCTAAGACCGGACACGAGAGATAAACAAAAATAGACGATCAGGAACTTATGCACGTACGCGAGTTCTCCTGACCGTGTAGAAAGTCAATGCTGCCAAAATCATGATCAAGAGTAGAGACGAAATCATTGCGGGATAAAATCCGTAGCGCAAACTCAACAAAGTGTAGCCATAAACCGGCCATAATAGGCCGCGAGTCATAGCGCGCATCCACGGTCGTTCGGCAATGTAGCGAGCGCCAATCGGACCGTATTTGTAATAGGCCAAGACTAAATTCTTACCCCAATTGCGCATCAGGAGCTGAGTGCGAAATTTGCGGAAGGTGTTAAGCTTTGGCTCGAGTGAGCTGCCGTAAGCCGCAGTGGCGATAAAGCAGTTGATGTCCTTATTCAGCAGACCGAGCACCAATTCAGGAGTCACGGCGTAAGGGCAGAATCTATCTGGAGCGGTCGTGCAATTTGCACCTAGTTGGTCTTCATTTGGAAAATATTGAACATAATTGTTGGCCTGATCGAGCAGCACCAAGCGCACGAAGTAAAGCTGCTCATTGGTGACGCCATCAATGTAATCTTGGGCCAAAGTGCCATCGCTGTTGACCGTCACTTCTTGTTCTATATTCGCCAAATTGACCGCGGCTTTGGACATATCGGACGTGGAGGCCAGCACGCCTACTTGCTGAATTATGGTGGAATAGGCGGTGAGTGCTGGAAATCCCGAAGTGGAGTGAACATCGGTCAGATAAATCCGTTCATCGCCGGGAAATGGCGAAAACTGGCCAATGCCATCGGCATTCGGTTCGCCATAGACGTTGTTTGATGTTGTACCGCCGGTCGATGGATCGACGATGGTAAAGGTGACGGCAATAGTGTCGCCACTGGGCGTCCCACCGGCACCGGTCGTATCATTCCACAGAGTCAACGTAACCGACTCAGCCGTACTACAGCTGGAATCGCCAGTGGGCATATTTTGGCAAATGGTACCCCATAGGACCTGTACGTTGCTGGCGTTTGGGACGCTATAGAGAGTAATAGGAGTTCCGGTTGTGGTGCTCAGGCGAAAGACAGCGGTGCTAGGTTGGGTTGTCGGTTCC
>Ga0206795_1119_pt1 | contig 14235 bp, 15 predicted proteins | sample Alteio_BWOrgCont_71_FD_152872 | JGI IMG/M metagenome (GOLD analysis project Ga0206795, IMG submission 152872) | Enriched cells from forest soil in Barre Woods Harvard Forest LTER site, Petersham, Massachusetts, United States -... | ecosystem: Environmental > Terrestrial > Soil > Temperate forest >... | reverse complement strand
CGCCGAGCACCTTCAGATAGTTGCCGTGCTCTCGTAACTGTTGGGTGAAATCGATCACATGACCGTGAGTGTAGCGGGGCCCAAGAATGGACACAAAGCGAAAGATGTAGGCGTTCATTGCGAACCCTTCGCAGTAAGCCTGAATCATAGCCTCTCCGGCTACCTTGGACGCGCCGTAAAGGGAAGTCTGGACCGGAAATGAGTAGTCTTCCGGCGTGGGAATTAACTCCGCTTCGCCATAGACGGAACCGGTGGACGAGAATGCCATCTGCCGAATCCCATTGGCGCGCATGGCCTCGAGCACGTGAAAAGTGGCGCGCGTGTTTTGCTCAAAATCTTTCGAGGGATGCTCCACGCCGAAGCGAACATCCGCGTTGGCAGCCAGGTGAAAAACGAATTCGCTGCCGTGCATGGCTGAAGTCAGTCTGTCGGCATCCAGGTTATCGCCTTCAATGAGCCGGAAAAGCGGGTTTTGTAGGGCTCCCTGGAGGAACTCCATCCGTCCGGTCGACAAATTATCCCAGCCAGTTACCCGACATCCCTTTGCCAGAAGCGCATCTACAAGGGTGCTCCCGATAAAGCCAGCGGCGCCTGTTATGAATACATTCTGTGGTATCAATCGATTATTCACCTTACGACCATAAATGCTAAAGAGCCGCCCGGAATCGCATACACGTCATGGTCATGGTTCTGAGCAAACTGCTGCAACCATTTGGACACCCCGTTCGAGTGCGCCCCGTCGATAAAGAATAGATCTACCTTGTCGGCGAACTGGGCATAATCGAAAGTCGCGCTATCGCCATACAGGCAGTGAATCTTTTGCGCCGCTGGCAGCCCATCGAAAACGTATTGGCGTTTTGTGCCCAGCTTATGAATGAGGTGTTCGTCGATTCCGGTAGTTCGAAAGGCACGCGTACTTCCTCCTTCTGGAGGCAGATCGAGACTGAAGACTTCGGCGTCTGGAGCTGAATTCAGTGCAAAATGCAATGTCGTATAGCCCTGCAACGTACCGATCTCGAAGATTACTTTTGCGTTCAGCATTCTGCACAATAGGCACAACTGCACCAGGTCTGCCACGCTAGCGTCACATCTTGGGCGTGTGTGATGGCATTGCCATTCGGGAGCACCTGAAAAACATTCTTCTGAGGCAATCCGCGCTGATCCGTGTAGGTCGCAAACAAACACCTGCAGTGACGTGCAGAGTCCACCAGCCGGCCGGGCTTCACCAATAGCGATAGACATTGCCCCCGATAAGTATGTTCGTACCCGCCGCCCAACAGGCGCAGGCCAATTCAGCTAATTTCATAGCTGTCGCGATTTCGTTATGGCTTAGCTGCCGCTACCTTTGAGAACCTCGCCCACCGTCCTAAAGAGAATGGTCAGATCCGTCCACATGGACCGTTTTGAAATGTATTCAAGGTCCATCTTCACCCAGTCGTCAAAATTGCTTATTGCGTTTCGCCCGCGCACCTGCCAGAAGCACGTTATTCCCGGCCGGATGCTCAGTTTCCGCTTATGCCACATTTCGTAACGCACGAGTTCGTGTGGGCCGGCCGGCCGTGGGCCGACCAGGCTCATATCGCCCACCAGCACACTCCACAATTGTGGTAATTCGTTTAAGCTGTACTTCCTCAAAAACTTTCCCAGGGTGGTGACACGGGGATCATCGCGGATTTTGAAAACCGGTCCGCTCATTTCGTTCAAAGCCTGCAGCTGTTGCTTATGGTCGTCAGCGTCCGCGATCATGGTAGTAAACTTGTAGCCCACAAAACGCCGGCCTCTGTAACCTACAACCCGCCATTCATAGAAGATAGGCAAGTTCGGCGTAGTCAACTTAATGGCGATCGCGATGACCACAAACACCGGCGACAACAGCAAAAGTGCCGTTCCACTAACGAACAGGTCGATCAACCGCTTCCAGACCATGGTGTCTGTTGCCTCTTCTTCCTCGGGGATCAACGTAACGCCAGGAAGCGGCAGGTAGCGGTCGCTGGCGATCTTCAGATCCCGAAGCTCCATACCCAGCATGTTCTCGTGCAGGATGTGTGCGCTCACCCGAAAGTAATCGCAACAACCAATCGCGGATTGCAGCCAAGGACATTCCTGATTGGGCACAACAAAGATGACTTCATCGATGGGAGTGTGAATGAGAACCTGTTCCAGATCTAAAAGGCTTCCCAGTACCGGCAGAGTCTCCGCTCCGGCGCCGTTCGAAGGGTCCACCAGAAAGCATCCTATAATCTGTGTCTTAGCATCGTGGAACGCAGCGTCCGTCAGTTCCAGCAGCTTCGAAATCCCAGCCGCAGATCCGGCCACCGCGACCAATCGAACATCCAATCCGCGCTGCTGGCGCATTTTTAGACGGTATTTGAGAATCAAGCGGTAACCCGCCGCGAGAATAAATAGGATCGTAAGGTACGAGAAAACGAACAGCCGGCTGTAGAACGGGACGCGCAGGGCAAAAAACACAGTAGTGGTAGCTCCGAGCGCGGCTGCCATTCCGATGGCGAGCGAGGCAATAATCTGCCGGTTCGTTCGATAGTAGAAGGGTTTGAAGTTGTACCGGAAATCGAGGCTCAATAGCATCGCAACGGTTGTAATGACGAAAACCCAACTCAGCTCAGCCATCGAAGGCAGGACCGCACCTGCTCCCTTAGCAGGCGACAGCAGTCCGAATACCTTCACGTACAGCGCGGACTCGGGCCGTAACGTCGCGCGAATATATGCCAGGGCTTTATATGCAATCAGAAAAGCGGCGAGCGAGCACAGCGTGTCGCTCAACCTGCAAATTGTCAACTGCAGCTTTTTTGGACCAAGCATTGGAAACACCCTATTTAGGACCGGTTGGACGTTGCTTACGAGCGCTGTCGTTCTAGCGACGGGGCATTCTGAGTAATGCCATTTAAATGCAGCAGAGTTTTGGGAATGTGGACTCGATCGAGGCCGACTATCTCTTTAGATTGGTTCGAACGTGCGAGCGTTCTCACGATTTGTACGATACCATTCCACAGTTTTCGCAAGACCGTCCCGTAAACTGGTGGGGCACTGGTAGCCCAAATCGTCTTGGGCCTTCGAGATATCGAATACCCGTCGAATCTGGCGTCCCAGGCTCATACGTCTCGCCAGCCTGAAGCCCGACAGCGACATCGCCCGCGTAAACGAAATCCCGAGTGGGCTTCCCGGAACCCCAAACAACGACATTTTCGTCGTCGACGAACTTTCGCACCAAGGCGGGAATTACATGTGCTTTCTCCAGATCGAAATTCTTCGTGAACATGGCGGCCTAAAATCCCGCCACCTCCGGTGAGAAGAACTCTTTTGTTTTCCCAAAATGTCATACGGTAGAAAGTTGTTTCCTATTAATATCTAAAGCTGAATCGGTCGAACCGTAAAGCTTCTCTTCCACTAGCTCGCAAAGGATATGCCCGATGGCGATGTGAGACTCTTGCACATGCTGCGTGCTGTCGCTGGGAACGAGAATCGGCAAGTCGACCAGCGGAAGAAGCTGACCGCCGGTTTGTCCCAAGAAGCCGATCGTGAATATCTCTTTCTGCCTGCAGCGCTGAACCGCGCGGATGAGATTCCGTGAGTTACCACTTGTGGTTATGGCGATGAGTACGTCGCCTGCTCGCCCCCAGGTATCTACCAGTCGTTCGAATACCTCATCGAACGAATAGTCGTTGGCGCGGGCCGTCAGGAATGACGTATCAGTGGTTAAAGCCAGTGCCGGAATACCAGGACGCTCCAGCGAAGCGCGCAAACGGCTGGTAAACTCAGCCGCCAGATGCTGCGAATCGCCGGCACTTCCGCCATTGCCGCACAGCATCAGTTTTCCGCCGGAAGAAATGGAGTCCGACACCCGCTGCGCCGCCTGAGCGATCGCGGGAGCGCCTACATTGGCGAGCCTGGTCTTCACCGCTGCGCTTTCGAGCAGCCGCGCCTGTATGAGTTGTATTTCATCCATTGTGATTACTTTGACGTGGGTTCCTCAATCGCTATGAACCGTGCCGTTACCACCCACGTGTGCGCCGGCTGCGGCGAACGACACGGGTGTCCCGATGTCGATAAAGCCGCCGTCGGACGGAAACACACGAAAACGGCCGTCCAGCCAGCGCGGAAAGACCTCACGTTCGAGCGAAACAGCCCGACCTTCGGGAATCGATTCGATTAGCTCACCGGAAACAATGTAGATTCCAGCGTTGATCAAACCGGACATCGTTGTGTCCACCCCCGGGCTCTTCTCCCGGAATGCGGTAATACGTCCAGCCGGATCCACTTGCACTGAGCCGAACTGACGCGTGTCATCGACATGAGTAACTATCATGGAATTCCTGTTTCCGCTGTCGAAATGCCATTCAATGAAAGCTGCCAGATCGACTTTGCAATAGGAATCGCCGTTCAATACCATCGCCACAGGACAACTGCGAGCGGCCAAGCGCAAAGCCCCGCCCGTACCCAGTGGGCTTTCTTCCCTCGAATAATGCAAATGCACGCCCCGATAATCTTCACCCAATAGTTCACTCATGTGATCGCCTAAGTATCCGGTTGCCAGAATGATGTCGGAAACTCCGGCCTCCGTCAGCTGATCGAGCAAGTAAGTCAAGAACGGACGACCCCGCACCACTGCCATGGCTTTGGGGCGGTCGTCTACCACGCTTCTCAACCGCGTTCCAAGCCCTCCGCAAAGAATTATTGCTGGAATACTCATGCTCTTAGACGTAACCGCCAAACTTCTGGACCCTTGTCTTGTAACCGCCGCCGGCCGGTTCCAAGACCGACTTTTCCGTCTCCGCTTTTCTAGCTCCGCGCGATCGCTGTACAGGAGTGTCTTCCATGCGGTAAACGTCTCTCGATTATAGTGCTGCATCCGCCGCCCGCCGCGTTGCATTCAGGTTTACGGAGTTTGCGCTCAAGGGATCCCTCCTGTTACGTTCGGCGCTATGTGGCTTCACTGGCTTCACGCGGACTGAGTCTGAACTTTCTGGCTGGCGGCCACCTGTTCCGCAATCCAGGCGTACGTCTTTTCGACACCGTCGCGCAGTGAAGCAGAAGGTTCCCACGCCAATTTCTCGCGAATCAATCGATTATCTGAATTTCGCCCCCTCACACCCAATGGACCTTCAATGTGCCGAACTCGCAGCCGTTTGTCCGCGATCTCCATCACCAACTCCGTTAGTTGGTTGATGGTAACCATCTCCTCCGAGCCGATGTTCACGGGCCCTTCGAAATTGGACGTCATAAGCCGCTGGATTCCTTCCACGCACTCATCCACATACAGAAACGACCGTGTCTGCTTGCCATCGCCCCAGATTTCGATTTCACCGCCGTCAGGCGTCTCGGCCACCTTGCGGCAAATTGCGGCAGGTGCCTTCTCGCGTCCGCCCGACCAAGTCCCCTCTGGCCCAAAAATGTTGTGGAATCTGGCCACTCGTACGTCGATGCCGTAGTTGCGCTGGTACGCGGCGTAAAGCCTTTCGCTGAACAGTTTCTCCCAGCCGTATTCGCTGTCGGGAGCGGCCGGATAGGCTGAATCTTCCGAACAGGTAGGGTGATCCGGATCGGTCTGATTGTAGGCGGGATAGATGCAAGCCGATGAGGAGTAAAAGAACTTCTTGACCCCGGCATCTCGTCCAAATTCGAGCACGTTCAGGTTGATGGTCGCGGAATTATGCATCACCGCAGCATCGTGTTCGCCGGTGAAGATGTATCCGGCACCACCCATATCGGCTGCCAACTGGTACACCTCATCAATCCCCACCAACGCCGCTTTCACGATCTCTGGGTCACGTAAGTCGCCGACCATAAACTCATTGGCTCGGCTGGTCGAAAACTCGTTTCGTTTGAGATCGACGCCTCGCACCCAGTAGCCTGCGTTTATGAGGCGCTTGACAAGATGCCCACCAATGAATCCACCGGCGCCGCATACAAGAACGCAATTCTTCATAGAGTCATTTCCTCTTTCTTGAGAGACTTGATTTAACACCAGTTTTTCTGGAGCCACTTTAATTCGCGAGCGATCCTTCAGTATCAATCAGCTAGCGGCAGTTGGCACTCCCTAGCCAGTTTCGTTGTAAATTCGCCTACCGTGGGAAGACGCAGGCTATTGCACGCGTACCTCTGCCGATCCGCGTGGCCTATCACTTCTGACAGAGCGAAGCTTCCACGCGCACGCTTTCATCCCTGGATGCGACCGCGACTGAACAAAGCCCAGCTCACCTTTCCGAGCCAGCCACCGGCCTCCGTAGGCGATTTGGACGGTTAGCGGGATTTGCGGAAGGAGCGTACTCCAAAACCACTTTAACGGAACTCGCGCCATCCTATACCGCTGTCGTGAACTCTGGGCAAATCGGCGTTTACCAGGCGCTCGGTCAAATGGGAGCCAATAAATGATGAAACCCGAATTTGTGGGACAGGCGAACGACTCGCGTGGAGCGATGAGGATGCGCGTGCGCATGTGACAAACATATTTCCTGGTCGTTGAAGGCCCTCCCGATCCATTACAAGACGGAGAGATACGTCGCGCTTGGGAAATGCCCTGAAGGCTGGCGCATTGTATACAGCCCTTCGTGCATTACAGCAGGTCGGTAGTTCGGAAGCAGCGATTGCATTTGCTGAGGGCAGGCGTGATGCAGCATGCTGAGCGAGACCGCGATTGAATATCGCTGATTATCGATCAGGAATGCGTGTAGTAAAGTACTCTCCTCCCAAAAAAACAGCGCGTTCAGAACCGCCGACTGATAATCGTAGGGGAAATAGATATCGTGGAAATGCACGAAGGATCCGGAAGGCAGGCGCGGAAGTACCTCCAAGATGATCCGGTTAACTTCGCTACCCGGCCGCACGGTGTGAGTTGAGTCTACGAATAGAAGGTCGCCACCATCGAGACCAGTTAATATTCTGAGATCCACCTCCTGAGCTGGTTTCGGAATCAGCTCAATGAGTTTATGTTCTGCTGTGCGAGTTAGGTACCCGGTCGGAAATGGATCGACACAAATCACTTGAGGTTTATAGTCCGCATCTTTTGCTGCCAGCAAAATCACTGCAGTCGAAACTCCGCAACCGACTTGCACGATCTTATTCGGACGTTTTGTCGTAATAAAACAATATAGAAATTCAGCTTCGACCGGGCCGTAGCCCACTGCACCATTCTCCTGGCAGGCATACTCATGGATGCCGCCCCGCTTTAATCGTTCCGCCAGCGGCGGCAAACAGCACTCTCGAAGAAAGGATATTTGCGCTCCGATGTCCGCACCGGTGACGCCTGTCATGCTGGACGGACGCTTCCACGATTCGCTACGCTGCAGTTCGCGGATCTCGGGAATAGCCGAATAGAAGTGCCGCGGGAGGATGTCCAACCCCAGCCTCTGACCGAGCAGGAAAAGACCGTGGAGACTGGATTTCAGTTGCTCACGCAGTTTTCGAGGTACGTTCAAAATAAAACCTGCCCGCCCGGGGCCAGGATCCGCCGTCAGTTCGACATTTCTTTTGGCGTCGTTGATTTGTATCTTAGTCTTGATTCCTCGCGTCTTTACCCAGCGTTTCCAGACGCGTTCCGAAGTTGGCCAGCACTGCATTCCGATCAAATTCGCGAATGCATACCCGCCTTGCGTTCTCGCCGAGTTGCTGTGCGTTTTGGAAATCTGCTTTCATCTGCTGGATCGCCGCAGCCAGTGCTTGGGGGTCCTCCGCCGGCACTACCACGCCTACCCGATTCTCGGTAATGAATCTGGCCGTCTCGCTACCAGCGCTCACCGCGGCAAGCACAGGCCGCGCGGCGGCCATATAGAACAGAAGCTTATTAGGAAACACCATGTCGGTGATCGTCTTTTTCTGGGTGACAACCAAGATATTTGCGGCCGCAAACTGCTTCGACATCAGTTCCCGGGGCTGTAACGGAAGGAAACAAACATTGGGCAGGCCGAGCTTTCGATGTTGCGCCTTCAGTTCATCCAAATAAGAACCTTCGCCGATGAGGTAGAACACAACGTCCCGCTCCGAACGAAGCCGATCCGCGGCCTCCAGGAGTGTGTGAAGCCCCTGTTTCGCCGAAACGCTACCGGAATACATCACCAAGAAAGACTCGGGATCGATTCCATGAGTACTTCGGAAGCCGTTCACCATTGGACCCGGCTGGATCATCTGCGGATCGATGTAATCGGGAAATATCGCGATCTTCTCGGCCGGTACACCCTTTGCCACCAGATTGGAGCGAAACCCTGAACTGATGACGCCAATTCCTTTTGCACGCTTATAGACGAAGCGCTCCATGGCGCGGCCAACACGAAAGGCCCATCCTTTCTCGTTCATCATCCCAACCGCCGCCGCCACATCGGGGACGAGATCCTTAATATGGAAAAAAAAGGGTGCTCGATTCAGTATCCCGAGTAACCATCCCGTCAATCCCAGTTGCAGCGGCGGAGATATCACCACGATCAAGTCGACTCGCTTTGAAAATAACTGACCGATCAAAGACGAAACGGCAAAGGACGTGTCGAACAGAATTCTCTGCAGCGTCTTGCGTGGATTCTTGGGGACGTACAGGTACGTTCGCAATACGGGAACGCCGTCGATTACTTCCCTCATCCACAGCCGGCCTTCATAACCATCCCATACCTTGAACTGCGGAGCAGTCGGAAACGCGGTCGCAACTCGCACGTCATGACCGCACTTCTTGAGATGCACCGCCAGATCGGACGTATAGTGCCCGGGTGTCGACTCCGGCCGATAATTCAGTGAAAGGATGAGAACACGCATAACTGGAATGGCGAGAATTAAACCTGAGAATAAACGCGAGCGGCTTTTTCAACTTCCGGCTGGAACGCGTAACTACAATTATCGAGATACTCGGCTGCCCGCGCCTCATGTTCCAGCGGGACGCCGTCGGTTGGATATCCTGCCTCGCGCAAAACGTTTCGAAACTCTTGACGATCGACCCCATGGTGAAGTTCCACTACCAGACGCGGCCGATTGGCCCTCAGCGTTTCCAGCATTCCTCGCAAAGCGTGAATTTCCATTCCTTGTACGTCGATTTTCACGCCATGGATGCGTGCATTGGGGCCGCTGATCCTCGGCCATAACCAATCCAGAGAAGTCACCAGAAGGGCTTCGCTCCAGCCGTTGTTACGTATCGTGCTGTCGGCCATTCCCCGCTCCACGGGTAATTCGATACCCGCCAAATCTTGCTCTGGCGCGCCTAACCCCATCGGAATCACGGTGAGCTGCTGAGCCGCATTCACCCTGCGAGTCTCGGTAACGCTGGCCGCGGTGCGAAGCATAGGTTCAAATGCGAACACCCGTCCACTTGGCCCAACCAAGCGGCAAAGAGCCAGCGCGGTATATCCGTAGTGGGCTCCGACATCCAGCCACGTTTCTCCGGCCTTCACATTCTGTTGGAACCAACCCAGCAACTCCCGCTCCGTCTTGCCGAGTATCGCAGCCGGATAGTCATGCCAGGACGTCACGATACGAGCTCCGCGAAGTGGACCCCCCAACACCCTGTGAGGCGAAACTTTGGTCGGAAACAGCGATCGTACCAGCCGTTTGAATCCTTGATCCACTGTTACATCCTTTCGGTGATCAATCGCCTCGGGCTCCAGCTAGGAACGTGCGATTTGCGGCTCAGAACCAAAGCCTACAATTCTCGCGGTCCGCTGGGGTTGACGCGACGGGCGCTTCTGCCGCACCATACCCTGAAGAGCAGCTTGGTTGTTAATCGACATGCAAAATCCGGCGAACATCCAGCCGTAGCCGTTGAGCGAGCCGTGGCCGGTAATCTGGCCGTTAAACAGATACACTGCCACGAACGTAAAGAAGAGCATTGGAAGAGGATCGCCGGAACGAATGGTAGCTATCAATGCTTCTTTCCCCAACCAAAATACAAACGCCACTCGAAACAGAATGAACAGGATCCCAAGCACCGGTCCCAGCTCGATTATCTGCCGGCCCCAGTCTGACTCTACGCCTGCCAATTCCTGTGGTCCAAACAATATCAGGCGAGGGTCATACAGGGAGCCGTTCTTGCCGCCGGTATTAGTGCGGCTGATAGCGCCTGCCGCATTCCCGCCGAGTCCCATTTGATAGCCTTGCGGCGGTGTGGTCGTTAACAGGAACCGAAAAGCGCTAAAGTCGTTGAGCGCGCGGCCGAAGATGCCACCTCCCCCGTATCTGTGCGATTCGGCGTAACCGGCATTCTCCCAACGGACCGTTAGGGCTCTTACCGCTTGGGGGAACACGAGTGGCGCCAATAGAACTCCAACTGCTAGTCCGGCAATAGGAATCAATAACTTTTGCAACGCCAAACTGCGCCCGCTGCTTAATAGCGCGGCCCCAATACCGCCCACAAAGATGATACCCGCTTCCACCAACGCACCCCGGCTTCCACTCAAGGCGAGACACGTCATAGCCCCAGCAGTGGCGGCTAGCAACAGGACGCCACGCACAGGACGCTTGGATTTGGGCCTGAGCCATGCCGCCAGCAGCATCGCGACAACGCTACCAACGAAAGCTCCTTGACCAGGATTTGACGTGAAGGTGCCTTCAGGACGAACTGCGCCCTCCGCTCCCGTTCCAGTGCCAACCTCCTCGCTCGTCGGTGCCAAACCTCGATTGATGGGCGCGCCGGCCGGGGCTCTGAATTGGAAGAACACCAGAATCGCGACTGGGATCGCGCAGATCATTGTCCACCGCATGAGACGCTCAAAATCCCGCGGCCTAAAATACTTCGCAATAAAAAATGTTAGCGGAAGATAATAGAAATAGTTCCTCCAGCCGTAACCGGATAACATCAAGCTATGTACATAAGGCGAGCTGGCAAATTGCACGATGATCAGGGGAAAAGCGATCACGCTGAATGCCAGGCCGAAAATCAGGAACGTCGAGCGCTGGGGCCGCATCCCTCGGCTCAACGCCAGCCAGTAGATCCACGCCACGAAAGGATCTCTAATAAAGAACAGCACGGAAGACGACTGCGGAATCAACCATTTTCGAAGAACACCTTCGAAGATCAATAGCCAGTAGATGACAAAGATCAGGCGGACCATCAGCCTTCTGTTCCGCTCAAAGCGATTTTCCGGAAATTGTCTTGACCTAAGGGCCGTTGAAACCACCTGTCTCATACAGCTGCCTCGATCACGCTCAAGTATGAACTAGCCACTGCGGTCCGGGTATGCCGCGCCAAATGTTCTGGCGCGGCATTACGATACTGTTGATAACTGGATGGTTCGCGTAAGAGGGTCGAAAGCCGATCGGCCAGCGCGGCAGCGTCACCGTTGGGAAACGTCACGCCACAAGGCCCGATCGCGTCCTTCAAGCCACCCCCATCCGAACCCACTACTACGCATCCACAGGCAATTCCTTCCAAGGCGACAATACCAAATGGTTCCTGCCATACTGACGGCACAATCAGGATCTGGTGAAGATTCAAGAGTTCTGCCAGTTCCTTACCCATCTTCTTGCCCACGAATTCCACCTGGGCGCCAAGCCCTGCCTGATCGGCCTCCTGCCGCAAAACATGTTCCTGAGGCCCGATACCAGCTACGGTGAGCTTCGGGTACAAACCCTTCTCCCGAAGCAAGCATAATGCCTTGAAGATTACGTGGAGTCCCTTGTCGCGTATGAGCCGGCCCACAAACATCAGCTCACGATGGCGAACAGGGCGGGAGTTTTCCTTGAACGTGGTGTCGTCGTAGGAATTGGGCACCACAACCGAAGCCGCGTGAACAGCGCTCGCAATAGCGCCACTGCAACAGATGTTGTGAGCGTGCTTTATGAACAGTTGCTGCAGCGCCCCGCGTATACCTGACTGCGAAATCCAAGTTTGGTATCCAACCACCCACGGACGCCGTATCACCAGGAGCGGCCAGGCAGCTTTTAGGCTGAGATGGTTTTGCAGATACACGTCGCACTGCCTGATGAGTTGAAGCAACTGAAACCGCGAGGGTTGCCTGACGACTTCAAAGGGAAACTGGCTCTCGTAGGAGGACGGCGTCTCCGTGCGGGTAATAACAGTGACCTGATGTCCCCGCGCCACGAATTCCTCCGCCAGCATCCGGGCCATCGCTTCTAATCCCCCCACGCTCGGGTCGAAGGCATTGGTCCACAATAGGATCTTTAAAGACCGTGGGACTGCGATCCGTGAAAGAGCCCCTATCGGGCGAGCCATTGTTGACATTGCGAATGACTAGCGACTGTGTCCAGGTACAGACTTCCCTTGTGCCCTCGTTGAGGCAACTCCGGAACCTTTATGAATTAGACCTAGGTTTGGCGGCAACCGCTATTACGTTGTCGCTGTATCGCAGTCCGCCCAATAACCCCATCGAGAACGACTGCCACTTCAGTCCTCTCATTTTGGGTATCCCGCCTTGATCCGTATAAAAGAACCGCGGGCCCTCGAAACCGGCCTCTGTCAGTATCCTTTGAATGTCTTTCCGTAAGAGCGCGGTGATATGCGCCGGATAACTTTCCCGCCCAAAGAACGCATAGTGCCCCTGAAAAACGAGCGCAAGTACGCTCCTCCAGCTTTCGTTATTCGGCGTACTCATCACCAACGTGCCCCCCGGACGAAGCAGCCTCAACCACTCGCGCGCTAATGCTCGTGGGTTCTCGAGATGTTCAATTACTTCCGCGGCAACAATCACGTCGAACCTCGCCGCCGTGGTCTCGAGAGGAAAATTGAGATCGGCCTCTATCCACTGGATTGCGTGGGACAGGCTTGGCGGGGCCTCCATAATATCCGCGGCCGTAACGGACTCAAAGCGGCCCATGGACGACAGGTGCATGGCCAGCCGTCCTTTTCCCGCCCCGAAGTCTAATACATGGCCGCCCAGGTTCAAATCTGTGATGATTCTCTCGATCGCTGAATAGATGGCATCGTTACTGATGCCGCCGCTGGCCACGGCAGCCAGAGATCGCCTCTCCCTGAGCTCGGTCTGCATTACAGGCATGAGGCGCTCCCAAACGCATACGAAAAGGATGTTCGCATAACTTGCCCCAAGAAGTCCCGTGATCTCTTTGCCTCGGGAAGGCCGGCCAGGATACTAAACCAGCCGTATAGCATCAGCGACAACAAACCGCCCACCGCGATTTCGAGAAGGCTCGACCACACAGCGCCGGCGCGCGCGAAGTTAGCGCAAAAATTCCCAACCCACGCGCCCGCACCGATCGCCCCCGCGGACATAAGCACAATCCAGAGACTGAAGACGGCGATTTCTTGCAAAGGGAATCGGCGGATCTTCCGCTTAAAAAGCGCCAACAGCCCTGCGCCGGTCATCCACGGAAGAAGCATGTACGCAAAAGCCACACCGGCTGCTCCGAATCGAGAGGCCAGCAAAGGTATGAATGCGAACTCACACGCGTTACCTGTGATATCCATCAGCACGGGGAGCCTGGTTTCTTGAAGTGAATAGAACATTCTATCCATGTAGGTTGTCACCGCGATTGCGGGAACGCCCAGGACCAGGAGCCCAAAAAGTACGCTGGATGAGTCTACATCGGAGAGAGTAAATGCTCCTCTGTGCAGCAAAAGGATAACGATCGGCCTGCGATAGACGTAAGCCGCACAAGTAAGAGGGACCGCGATGAAAAGCGCAGCCCGAAGCGCTTTCGCACAGCTCGTCGCAAACTCCTGTTCCCCCTTTGAATACCACGCCTCCGACAATTTGGGAAACATGATCGTACTTAGTGCATTTGGCACTAACTGAACCATGCCTATCATCTTCCATGCGTATCCAAATGCCGCGATGTTACCAGAAGGCAGGCGGGATAAAGAGCGGTTCACAACCACGCTCGTAGTTTGCCCGGCTATTAACGATCCAAGTAACGGAGCAGCAACTCGCAAGGCCTTGTAGATTAAGCGCGGGTCAAAACGTGTCGCCAGCCGCGGTGAGCGATGTTGCCGCCGGACCCGCATCAGGCTGACTGTGTAGATACTTGTACTTGCTAGCGCCCCAGCCAGAACACCGACCACCAAACTCGTGGCGCCCAGCTTGCTGGTGCCGGCAAGAATTGCAAAGAGAAGAATCGCGTTAGAGGAGAATTGAGCTATGGGATTAACAATAAAGACATCGTGCGCATATAAGACTCCACAAGCAGCTCCCGTCCAGCATATTGGAATAAAAGCGACACCGCACCAACGTATGAAGAATAGAGCGGCCACCCTGCCCTCACCCGCCAGCCCTGGACTTATGAGGCCGACGATCCAATCCGGACGGAGAAACAAAAGCGTGGCGATTGAAATAC
>Ga0206795_1137_pt1 | contig 14240 bp, 9 predicted proteins | sample Alteio_BWOrgCont_71_FD_152872 | JGI IMG/M metagenome (GOLD analysis project Ga0206795, IMG submission 152872) | Enriched cells from forest soil in Barre Woods Harvard Forest LTER site, Petersham, Massachusetts, United States -... | ecosystem: Environmental > Terrestrial > Soil > Temperate forest > O... | reverse complement strand
GCCATAACAGTGAAGAGCTTCGCGATATCCAGCTATCCGGGCGTCGATGGTCGGCGCAGAGAGGGGCTTAGCGACAAAGGCAATGCGCCTCGAGCCGAGTTGCAATAAGTGTCTCGTTACCTGGAATCCGGCGTTCGCATTCCTCAGGAAATCCGCATGGTAGGGATCGATGACGTCAAATACGCAAGTATGTTGCCTGTGCCATTAACCACTCTGCACCAGAATTGCGCCGATATTGGATCCATAGCCATGTCGACAATGCTGGAGAGGGTTGAGCACCCTGACCTGCCAACGCGTGACATCCTACTGCAAACCAGACTCGTGATTCGTAAATCTTGTGGCGCCTGTGTTGAACCGCCTCAACACGGTGCTATCGTTAAGGGTTTCTGAGGGAGCTGCCCACCATGATGAAACTCAATCGGCCCCTGTGCACATTCTCGTTGCTTGCATTCATGGTTCTCGCAACTTCCCGCGGCTATTCCTGCCGGACGCAGGCGACTCTGCTCGTGTTGGCTTCGTCTACCGGCCCGCTGGCTGCCCAGGGAACGCCGGATCCATGGTGGAAGCACGCCGTCATCTATGAGATTTATCCCCGCAGCTTCCAGGACTCCACGGGCGACGGGATCGGAGATCTCAGGGGCATTACCCAGCGCCTTGACTATCTGCAATCTCTTGGCGTGGACGCGATCTGGCTCTCCCCGATCTATCCTTCGCCGCAGGTCGACTTCGGATACGACATCTCCGACTACGAAAATGTCGATCCGCAATACGGCACTCTCGCCGATTTCGACGAGCTCGTCGCCGAAGCGAAGAAGCGCAATATCCGCATCATCATGGATATGGTGATGAACCATACGTCGGACAAGCACCCGTGGTTCGTCGAGTCCCGCAGCTCGCGCACGAATCCCAAGCGCGACTGGTATATCTGGCGCGACGGCAAGGGACCCGGCATCCCGCCCAACAACTGGGAAAGCGTCTTCGGCCACTCTGCATGGAAGTTCGATGCCACCACGAATCAGTGGTATTACCACAAGTTCTACCCGGAGCAGCCAGACCTGAACTGGCGCAACCCCGAGGTCGAGAAGGCCATGTTTGACTCCGTCCGCTTCTGGCTTGACCGCGGCGTCGCCGGATTCCGCCTCGATGCGATTCCTACACTCTTTGAAGACCCGCAGCTGCGCAATGAGAAGGAAATCGGCGGTGTGAATGCATATGGCGACCTCAACCTCGACAACTCCTACACTGACAACCTTCCCGAAGTGCACGATGTGATGCGGCGCTTGCGGAAAATGGTGGCCAGCTACCCCGGTGACCGTGTGCTGATTGGCGAAACATATCTGCCAAACATTCAGGAGCTCGACAAGTGGTACGGCGGCAGCCGCCACGACGAACTGAATCTCCCCATGGATATGCAGATCGGCTTCACCAACAAGCTCGACGCCAACCTCCTCCGTCAGCGTATCGAAGAGGTCGAGACGAAGGTTCATGGCAACCAACCACTCGTGGTCTTCGACAACCACGACAACGCCCGCAGCTGGAATCGCTATGGCGATGGCGTGCACGACGATGCGATCGCCCGCCTGCTTGCAACCATGCTCTTTACCACTCGCGCGACCGCTCTGATGTACTACGGCCAGGAGCTTGGCATGGTTACAACTACGCCAACCCGGAAGGAAGACGTAAAAGATCCGATCGGCGTTATCGGCTGGCCGAATGAAAAGGGCCGCGACGGCGAGCGCACTCCCATGCAGTGGAATGCTTCGAAGGATGCGGGATTCAGCACAGCGGCCGCCACTTGGCTACCCGTCCCGCCTGACTATACCACCATCAACGTCCAGGCCGAAGAGGCGGACCCGAACTCGCTGCTCGACTGGTACAAAAAGCTGATTGAGCTGCGCAGAACTAATCCCGCCCTGCGCGATGGCGAGCCGCAGATGCTCGATCCCACAAATCCGAATGTGCTCTCGTATCTCCGGAAGGGTCCTCCGGGTTCACCGTCCGTCGTGGTCTCTCTCAACTTCACGGCTCAACCACAGACTGTCTCACTCGACCTCGCCGGAACTGGTATAGCCGGCGTAAATATAATGACGCTGATGACCGACGATGCCTCCCTGCAATCCACGAAGAGTCTTACTCACATCGTATTGCCGCCCTTCGCTTCCTGGGTCGCATCCGTCCAATAGTTAAAGGGTGAGAATTCTGGTTGCACTTCGTTTTCCAGCCACCGGGTGCCTCGCTGCACTCGGTTTTGTTGCCTTGCTTCTGGCGCAGTGCCCAGCACTTGGCATCACCGCACCCGACGGAGTGGATCTCGACGGCCATCCCGTGATGCTCGCCTCCTCCGCGGCACCGGCCATTGTGCTTTTCTTCACTGCATCTGATTGCCCGATCGCCAATCGTTATGAGCCCGAAATGCTACGTCTGGAGCGGGAGTTCGCCCCATCCGGGGTGGAGTTCTGGTGGGTGTACCCGAACCCTGAAGATACAGCGGCAGTCATTCGGCGACATAGGTCGCAATTCGCTGGCAGTACGCACGTCATTCGAGATACGCAACAGTCGCTGATACATATCGCCCACGCGACAGTAACCCCCGAAGGTGCCATCTTTGTTCCAGAAAACGGCGCGCTTCGTGAAATCTATCGCGGCCGCATCGACGACCGATACATCGCGTTCGGACAGGAGCGCCCTAAAGCAATGCATCATGAGCTCGAGAACGCAATCGTCGCTCTCCTGGCGAAGCATCCGATTCCCCAGCCAGGCGGACCACCAGTCGGCTGTTCGATCGTTCCGCTGGAAAACCACGGCCAATGAGCCCTCGGTCCGTCCATCGAATACTCGGCTCTGGCCTCGCCCTCAGCCTTTGCATGGTCTACATCGCCGGCCTACGCATCTGCGTTCGCGCGTCCGAAGTTCCTGCAACCTTTAACCGCCAGATCGCGCCCATCCTCTACAAGAACTGCACCACATGCCACCATCCCGGCGGCAGTGGACCCTTTAGCCTGCTTACCTATGAGGACGCAAAACGCCGCGGACCACAGCTCGTGCAGGTCACTGCCAGCCGTTACATGCCCCCGTGGCTACCCGAGCACGGCTACGGAGACTTTGCGGACGAGCGCCGCCTCAGCAGCGACGAAGTCGCTCTCATCCAAAAGTGGGTGTCCACCGACATGGCTCGCGGCGACGACGCCGATGCCCCGCCCGTTCCTCACTACGACGACACCTGGACTCTCGGCAAACCTGACCTCGCCCTGTCCGTCGAGCGGCCGGCCACTTTACCTGCCTCCGGTTCAGATGTCTTCTTGAACTTTGTCCTCCCATATCCGCTCAAACAGACGCACTACATCCGCGCCATGGAAATCCGCCCTGGCACGCCCCAGGTCGTGCATCATGCGAACGTATTAATCGACCGGACCGCCTCATGGCGTCGCCAGCATCCCGGCAACTGGCGCGACGGAGTTCCCGGTATGGAGCTGACTGTCGATGCGGGCAACACGTTCGATCCCGACACCCATTTCCTCTTCTGGAAGCCCGATACACCGGCCCTGGTCGAGCCTGCCGGAATGCCCTGGCGTCTCGATCCCGGCAACGATCTCATCCTCAACATGCACCTCAAGCCATCCGGCAAGCCGGAGACCGTCGCCGCGCAGGTCGGCCTCTACTTCACCGATGCGGCGCCCACGAAACAACCCATGCTGCTGCAACTGGAGCACGACTCCTCGCTCGACATTCCTGCCGGCAAACAAGACTTCGCCGTTCAAGACGAATTAAAGTTGCCTGTCGATGTCGATGTGCTCGGAATCTATCCGCACGCTCACTACCTAGGCAAGGACTTACAGGCCTATGCGATGCTGCCGAATGGACAGAGGACGGAGCTTATCTGGATACGCAATTGGGACATTGACCGGCAGTCTGTCTACCGATATAGCAAGCCCGTCTTTCTGCCCAAGGGCACGACCATCCATATGCGCTACATCTATGACAACTCCCGGGAGAACGCGCACAATCCCAACGTCCCACCGATCCGCGTGCGCGCGGGCAATCGTTCGGTTGATGAGATGGGCCATCTCTGGCTCCAGGTTCTTCCCGTTAACGCACCTCCAAACGGACCCGATCCGAGACTGCTGCTCGAGACCGCATGGATGCAAAATCGTCTGGGTAAGGAGCCCCACGATACCCTTGCGCTCTACAATCTCGCCGCCGCGGAAACCAGCGAGGGCAAGTACAGCGATGCAGGCCCGATCTACAAAGAGATTGTAGAAATAGATCCAAAAGATGCGCGAGCATGGAATGGTCTTGGGGTTGCGCGCGAAAGCACCGGAGACTGGCAAGGCGCGCAACAGGCCTTTCAGAAGGCTTTCGACGTCGATCCATCTTTGCTCGACGCGGTTTTCAATCTCGCCAAAAGCCAGCTGGATCATGATCAGACAACTGAAGCCGAAGTGTCCTTCCGCGCTGTGCTGAAGCAGAGCCCGAGCGACGCAGGCGCGCACAGCGGTCTGGCCCAGGCGCTGCTCAAGGAAGGGCAGCAGGATGCGGCGCAAGCTGAATTTACAAACGCTCTGCACACGTACCCACAGAATCTGGACGCCTTGGAGGGGCTGGGACAGCTTGCGCTTTCAGGTGGACAGCCTGCCCTAGCCGCGGAACTCCTCGAGCGAGCCCAGCAACGAAGCGGCGGCGATCCGATGATTCGCGAACAGCTTGCCCTCGCCTACGCGCAACTAGGCCGTTTCGCAGACGCTGTTCAGGCCCTCAAACAAGCCCAGCGCCTGTCTCCGAATGACCCCCAGGTGCATGCCATGTTCTCGCAGGTCTATTCCGCAAACGGCCAGCTGCCGGAGGCCATCGCCGAGCAGCAGGAAGCTCTTCGCCTGAATGCGTCCGATGCTGATGGATGGAACAACCTTGGAGTCCTCGAAGCGCGCGCCGGCAACTCCGCGATAGCTCGTGAGGATTTTGAGCATGCACTCCGCATTGTTCCCGATCATGCTCCCGCGAAAGCAAACCTCGCGCGGTTAGGCGCGGGCGCCAAGGGGCCATAGCACGAAATCTGGACGCCTCCGCTAGGGTAGCCATCACACCCGCCGAACTCAGCGATTTTCTTTTGACTGCTCGCGTCTGTAGGTGTAACTTCGCTAGTCGTCATCCGAAGGTCTTATCTTCAGGAGCTGAGCAACACTCCGTTCGTGCGGCTTTGTCCGTGCTATCTCGCAACGCATAGTCAGAGAGGAGATTTATGTCAGAGGCCAGAGTTATCCTGCCTGGCAGCCATCGTCACGCCGCACATGGAGCTGAGAAAATTGGCCCTGCTGACCAGTCGGCCCAGGCCCATGTAACCGTGTATGTGCGCGGCAAAAATAAGCCCCCGCCGATTTCTCGGCCCGGCCATTTCATAACAAACGAAGAGTACACGGCAACGTATGGAGCGAGCACCGAGGATCTCGCCGCGATCCGCGCGTTCGCCAAGGAATACAACCTCGCGCCTGCAAATGAAAATCCGGCGACGCGATCCATCGAGCTTCACGGCACCGTCGGTGATCTTAGCCGCGCCTTCGGTGTCACCCTCGATCACGTCAGGATCAAGAACAAGATATACCGCCATCGTGAAGGCGACATAACGATCCCGGAGAGTCTCCTCCCGATCCTGACCGCCGTAGTCGGATTAGATAACCGCCCGCAGGCGGAGCCGCGAGTGCGCAAAATCCACCCTAGGACGGTCAGTGAGGCCCTGACCGAGCAACCCTTTTCGCCGTTGGCTATCGGTCAGATCTACAGCTTTCCTTCCGGCCTGGATGGCACAGGCCAGATCATCGCTGTAATTGAGCTGGCGGGCGGATTTCTTCAATCCGATCTGGATGCCTACTTTCGGGAACTCGGCCTCCAGACACCGTCTATCGCGGCTGTCTCCGTCAATGGGGGACAGAACACCGTCTCCGGTGGGTCTGATCCCACCGACGAGGAGCTGGAGGTCGCGCTCGACATCCAGATCGCCGGCGCGCTCGCTCCCGGAGCGAAGCAGCTGGTGTACTTCGCAGCATCCACCGATGATCAGGCCTTCCTGGCTGCCGTCAACGCGGCGATTGTCGCCACTCCGCAGCCCACCGTCATTTCCATCAGTTGGGGCAAGGCTGAGATCTACTATACCGAGCAGACGCGGCAGCAGTTTGAGACAGTCCTGCAGCATGCCGCGCAGCTTGGAATTCCGGTTACTGTTGCCGCCGGCGACGATGGCTCGTTTGATGGCACTGGCTCCCTGAATGTTGATTTTCCCGGAGCAGCCACGCACGCCCTGGACTGCGGCGGCACGAATCTGCTGGCCAACGGCAACACTATCGGCAGCGAAACTGTTTGGAATGCCGCAGTCGACGACGGGAACGGCAATACCGTCCGGCAGGGAACTGGCGGCGGAGTCAGCCAATTCTTCCCTAAACCCGATTACCAGACCTCGATCAACGTCCCCGCGCAGCCGGCTGGAACAGGAACGGCAGGAGGCCGCGGTGTGCCCGACGTATCCGGCGACGCCGATCCCGCCACCGGCTACCAGATCCGCTGTAAGGGAGTTGACACGACCGTCGGCGGAACCAGCGCCGTCGCACCGCTCTGGGCCGCGCTCGTCGCCCGTTTTGGGCAGAGTCTCGGCAAGCCGGTCGGCTTCCTTAACGCCCTCATCTATCAGAGCAGCGTCAGCAGCAGTTCCTTCAACGATGTAACCCAGGGAGACAACGACAGCCAGGGACAGGGCGGACCCTATCACGCCGGTGTTGGCTGGGACCCTTGCACCGGCCTCGGGAGCCCCAAAGGCTCGGCTCTCCTTAAAGCGCTGACGGCTGCGATAGCTCCAACGTCAGCCTCCGGAACTGCCGCCAACTCAACGCCAAATCCGGGCAATGGCAGTACGTGACGAAAGAGACCATCGTTCTCTTGTGCAAGACATTAAGATTCTTACGTGCTCTTTCGACTCTTCTTTCAACTGCTTGCCAAACTCCGCCACAACAACTGGCCCGAGGCAATCGCTAAGTTCAAAGCTGCAAGTACTGGGCTTCCGTACAGGGTCCGCCTCCGGCAGAATGCGGTGTTCTCGACCCAGCCCACTACGACGTAACCTTCACATATACAGTAGACGGCAAGAGCTACGACGGAGGCCTGGAATCGCCCGTTGAGGTTCACAAACACGACACATTTCACATCCGTTACAACCCCAAACACCCCGAGCGCAATAACACGGATCCTTATCCTTACTGAAGGGCCTACTATGACCTCGCGTTTGTCGCTTTCGTTCTGGGACTCTTTCTCTATTTTTCCTTCAAGCACTGACGATGCGTAATACGGTTGGGGCAACTGGAACAGCAGTGAGGAGCCGAGGATTTTATTTCCCCTATTGCAGATCTTCGTCGAACGTGGCAGGAACCATTCAGAGACCTCCGTGTGACTTCCAGGCATAAAGGTCGGCCGGAACGTTTCGGCCCCTAACCATGTCATGCTCCTCTTATTGATTATTCTTGCCGGTCTTCACATGAATGCCGACGGCGGCAATCCAGAGCATGGAAGGGCCAAAGTGGAACCCAAAGAAACGCGGAGCGGTCGCCGATTGGGTATGTGTACCGATCGTATATTCCTGATAGTACATATCCTCGTATTTGAGAATGCCGCCGGTCTTGCCGGGAGGAGATGTATGACCCGGGACGGCCTCCTGGATGAACCGTGATGTTATTCACGACCGACTTCACGCCCTTAACCTTCTTTGCAATCGTGCCGGCCTTGGTCTACGCTTTGGGCGTCTCCACAGTACCGCTCAGTGTTACTACACCGTCGGTAACCTGGACGACGAGAGCGCGCCCTTTACCGCGGCATCTGCCGCTAGCTTTGTTCGGATCTGGTCGACAATTAGGTCATCAGGGAGTGTTTGTTTTGGCTGGCAGACACTACGCCCACCAGGAGGCAGACCATCCAAGCGGAACCTAGCAGTTTTCGCATGGCTGCGAGGTTTACCTGAGTGTCGTGTGAGAGCAACCGTCAATCTAGGATGGTAGCGCCGTCGCTCAAAATTGGCGCGAGACGCGCCGGGTGGGAATTGCGAGGAGGAGCGGTTTACGACTTCAGCATTTAGCAATGCTTTTTCGTCTCTAGGTTGTGGATGTTCACCGGAGACAGGCCGCTGTGGTTGGATAGGGTCTGGACAGGGATGTGGCTTCGTCGGCATCCCTGTCGTTGCGTCGGTGCTACAATCACCCACACTCCTCCGATAATCAGCAGACACTTGGGCAGATTCGCGGCACCAGTGTGGATCTGCCCCTTTTCTGGATAGGAAGATCGATTCTGCGAGAGCGTCGCAGCTGATGGGAAGACGAAAAATCGCCCCGCTTTCCATTGTCAGGGAACGCGGGGCATTTTTATGAGCGTGTATCGTCGTTCTGTATTAAGAGACGCAGCACGTCATCGTAAGGTTTCCCGCTATCTATGGTGTCGGTCTTAATTCGCCGTCGAAGATGTGCCCCATCTTCTCCCGCTTGATTTTCAGATAGCGCTCGAAGGTTTCTTCAGGCTCAACTTCGGCGGAGATACGTTCGGCAACGATAATTCCCGCCGCCTCCAGAGCCTCGACCTTCTCGGGATTGTTCGTAATCAGGCGCACAGAGCCGACACCAAGCTGCTGCAGAATCATGGCGGGAAGCTCAAACTCCCGGCAATCCGGCCGATAACCTAGTTCCACATTGGCCTCGACCGTATCGAAGCCCTGGTCCTGCAACTCGTAAGCCTTCAATTTGGCCATCAGGCCAATGCCTCGGCCCTCCTGCTGCTCATAGAGAAGAATTCCAGTGCCCGCATCAGCGATCCGGGCCAGGGCCAGCTCCAGCTGCAGCCGGCAATCGCAGCGTAACGAGTGGAAAACGTCGCCCGTCAGGCATTGCGAATGGATCCGGACAATCGGCGATCCGGAATGGATATCGCCCATCACCAGCGCAACCGCGCCCTCGATGCGTACCGGGGGAGCCGTACCTCCCGGCTTGCAGGGCTCAGGCGAAACCACTTTTCCTTCAAAGCCGAGAATACGAAAGTGTCCCCAGCGGGTAGGGAAGTCCGCATCGGCTACTTTCCGAACACTTTCCAGTGGCATAGCAACATTATAGATGCGTTAATTGTCAGATCGGTTCTCGGCCTCGCGGCCTGCGTGTCGGGCGTAGAGTAGAGATGTGATTGAGTCAAAACTCATCCTCATCACTTTGCTGATCAAGCTCGGCGTGGCAGCCGCCGTATCGAGCGCTCTCGCCCGCACCCGCACCTTTCAGAACCTGCTCTTTACCCAGCACCGTACGCCGCCGCAAACCCTGGGCCTGCTGGCCTTCATCTGCATTCCTCTGACGTTGGGCGTCTGGGTGCGATTGGTCGTCCCCAACTTCTTTGCAGCGGATATCTCCTTCGAAACGACCATTATTCTGGGCATCCTTCTGGGGCCATTGTCGGCGCTTTCCGGCGCGGCTGTACTGTCGCTGCCCGCCATGCTGCACCACGAATATCTGTCACTGCCATTTAATCTCGCAGTCGCCATTACAGCCGGACTCTATGGCAAGTTCGTTGAAGAAGAGGAAGTCTGGTCATTCTCACCCTTCGTCGACCTCAGCATCTATCGCTGGATCCGCCGCAACCTGCGCAAGCCGCGCTTTGACCGTCAGGTCCTGCTGCTCATTCTGATCGTCGGCATGGAGATCGCCCGCGCCTGGATTCACGACTTGTATCCGACCCTCCTCTTCGCTCTAACCACCGATAGCTGGCCCGTTCGTCTGGCCACCTGGGCCTGCGCCGCCGTGGTGGTCGGCATTCCGCTCAAGATCTGGAACACCATCCGTACCGAGCGAACACTCGAGGAACAAAAGCGCCTCCTGCTCGAAGCACGCCTCGACGCCTTGCAGCGCCAGATCAACCCGCACTTTCTTTTCAACACCCTCAACTCCATCGCATCGCTGGTCCGGTTCCGTCCTGAGCAGGCCCGCGAGCTGATCGTCAAGCTGGCGAACATCCTGCGCGCGCTCCTCAAGGACCACGACTCCTATATCCTCCTGCGCGACGAGCTGAGCTTTACAGACGACTATCTGGGCATCGAAGTCGTCCGCTTCGGCGCCGACAAGCTGCGTGTCGTGAAGGAGATCGACCCTGCGACGCTGGACCTGCCCGTGCCCAGCATGCTGCTGCAGCCGTTGGTCGAGAACAGCATCAAGCATGGACTTGAGCCGCGCATTAGCGGAGGAACCATCACCCTCCGCAGCCGCATCGAGAGCGGCAAAATGATCATAGAAATCGAAGATGACGGAGTCGGCATAGCCCCCGGCCGCTCGCACTCCAGCGGCGTGCTGCGGGGAAGCGGAATCGGCATGAAAAACGTGCGCGAGCGCCTGGAGGTCCTCTTCGGAGACGCCGCCCTCTTCGATGTCACCAGCCGCCCCGGCCGCGGAACCAAGGTCACTCTGGCGATACCAACGAGCCAGGAGAACGACGACGAGCCTCAGTTCACTCCCGCAGCCGCACGCGCCAGCACGCGCTTGTGATGTGGGTCAGAAAAGTGACGCGCATAAGCTCTTCCCGCCCTATCCGACTTGAGAAATTTCTCAAGAAGCTTACGAAAGAGCAGACGGAACATCGCCGAGTCGCCGCCAGGACTGGACCTGAAATTGACCTCACCGATATCCCCGAGGTCCTGGACTGGAGGGGAGCGGAAATCGGCCTACGTATCGGCCGAATGAACCGCCAGTCACACTCCCGCCGCCGCCCGCTCCAGCACGCGCTCGTAATACGCCTCATACTGCGGAATGATCCGCGTCGCGCAGAATTTCTTCTGCGCGGTCTGCCGTCCTGCGGCTGCCATGGCGTCGCGTTTCGCATCGTCGCTCAATAGCACGATCGCCGTCTGAGCCATAGCCTCTATATCGCCAACCGGGAACAGCCGCCCGTTCAGGCCGTCCTCGATCAGCTCCGGTACTCCGCCCACGGCGGTCGCAATTGTCGGTACCCGGCATGCCATCGCTTCGAGAGCCGCCAGCCCGAACGACTCAAGCTCGCTCGGCATCAGCATCAGGTCGGCCAGCGGCAGCACGTCGCTTACGCTGGGCAGCTTGCCCAGGAAGTGGATGCGATCCTGAATGCCCTTGCGCCCCGCCAGCCATTCAGCCTGCGACCGGTCAGGTCCGTCGCCGATTAACAGCAAGCGCGCTGGAATCTCATCCGTGACGCGGGCGAAGACCTCAACAGCATCGACCGCCCGTTTCACAGGCCGAAAGTTCGAGAGATGCACCAGTATCTTCTCGCCCGCCTCCGCAAATTGCGCGCGCCCGGCCTCGCGGATCTCCGCATTTAACGGTGTGTAAACGTCGCAATTCACGAAGTTCGGAACCACTTCGATCTCCCGTTTCACATGAAACTCTTGCACCGTCTTGTCGCGCAGGTAATTAGAGATGGCCGTCACCCCATCGCTCTGATCGATGCCGAAACGCGTGATCGGCAAATACGAGTGGTCGAGTCCCACCAGAGTAATGTCCGTCCCATGCAGCGTCGTCACAAACGGCAGCCGGTGATTGCGCTCCGCCAGCATTTGCCGCGCCAGATAGGCGGAGATGGAATGGGGAATTGCGTAGTGAACGTGCAGCAGGTCGAGCTGGTAGTACGCGGCGACCTCAGACATGCGCGTCGCCAGCGCCAGATCATAGGGAGGGTACTCGAAGAGTGGGTAATTCGAGACCGGTACCTCATGGTAGAAGATGCCGTGTTCGCGGCCCGTCAGCCGGAACGGCTGCGAGTAGGTAATGAAGTGCACTTCATGCCCGATGGCCGCGAGCTCGATTCCGAGCTCAGTAGCGACCACGCCGCTGCCACCGTAGGTGGGATAACAGGTAATGCCGATCTTCATAGCTTCATTCACCCTGCCCGTTGGATTTACAGCACAGGCCATCGGATTCACCGAGATGCGATAAGCGCTTCATCGCGCTCTCCCAAACCGCCGAAGTGCATAAGCTTTATCTTCGGGTGCACTGCCTTATAAGACGGAAGGACTTCAAGTATCGCCGCATGCTCTGTGGCTCTCGATTCCCGCAGCCGGGTTCGCACTCCTTCCAGTGCTGCGTCCGTATATCCCGGGTGGCAGACCAGTTCCCATGTGCCGTCTGGCATCGCCTCAAGCAGCCGTCGCAGAGTCTCCGCATTGAGCGTGCCCGTTGCCAGAACTCCGATCGCACCATCCGTTGTGATCAGACCCGCCTCTCGGACCATGCTGAGAAACTCACTCCGTCTTCGCAGCAGCTTTACCTGCCACCGGCGTAGGAGTGGAGCGTGAGGAGTCGCAGCGAGCGCCCAGTCCGGCTCGAAGGGATTGCGGATCGCAGTCACTCCACACAGTCGAGCCGCTCGCAGCAGAGGGCGAAGCACGCGCACAAACATGTGCGTATGTTTGTGTGTATCTAGATGTGTCACCCTAACGCCTGCGGCTTGCAATCGCCGAATCTGCGCGATCGCTTCGACTTCGATTTCCTCTTCCGGAATGCGGCCTCGCATCAGGTCGAGTACAAAAGTATTCAGTGCAGGACGAAACTCGCCCGCAGGCAACGCGAGCGCCGGAATATCGTTTTGCCGCTGCGCCGGTCTGCCATCCACAAATACAACGTGGCATCCCACTCCAAGCCGGGGATGGTCGATCGCTGCGGCAGCCGCTGCACTGAATCCATCGGCGGTGGCCATAAGGGTTGTCGAGGTCAGGGCTCCGGCCTGATGCAACTCAACGATGGATTGGTTCACGCCGGGCGTGAGCCCGAAGTCGTCAGCGTTGAGAATGAGGCGAGTCACGCGTGTACAGTCTACAACCGGCCGGCAACGGTTCTGCCTGGATAACACCGATGTGGGATGGTCGTCCTTGTCCTATTTTCCTACACTGCGCTTTGCAGATATTGGGACTAGCCGATTTGAGAGTCAGATTCTCGGAAAGGTGGTGCGGATGGTAAGCGCGCTTTGAGTTTGCGCCACGGGTTGGCTCGGGTGCTTTCGCTCGACACCGCATTCATCGGTTGCCGTCTCTGCATAATCAAGGCAGTGCGCAATGGATCGGCAGAGCAGCCATCCTATAGAGCAGCCATCCTATTCAGACCGTTCGTTCATCCTGAATGAATGGTAGAATCGAAGTAGCTTAAGTCTGCCTGTGAAACACAGAAAAACAGGCGCTTCAGTTCTTCCGGTTTAACCGGGCGGTTAGCTCAGTTGGTTAGAGCGCCTGCCTTACAAGCAGGATGTCGGGGGTTCGAGTCCCTCACTGCCCACCAGCAAATCTCAATCCAGCGTCTTCAGATTTTAGACAATCTTTTTATCCGAACGGTACTTCTTAAAAACACAACAATAAGATGTTGCCCGTTGTGCTTTGGGGGTTTGTACTCAAATTTCCCGACCCGTCTTGAATCGGGAAGGATTTCTGCCGATAACATCGTTGGTTGTGCATGCAAAACACCTGGCTCGACATTTTGATCCTTGGTCTGTTGGTGCTTCTCTTCGGGTCGATCTATCGCACCCGTCCCACGCCGCGTCTGCGCTACTGGATCATTGGATGGCTCTGCGTTCTCGCGCATTTCAGCATCCTGCTCGTAAATCCGGTAACTGAATCGGGAGCGGCCCTCGTCGGATCGCTTGGCTTAAGCACCTTGTTGCTGAGCGCCGTGTCTTTTATGCTGGCCGCGAACCGAGCGCGGCTGGGTCCAAAGCTTGGACTCTTGTATAGCTCGCTGTTGTCGATCCCTGTGATCGTTTATATTTTCGCAGCGCTGTTCAATGTCGCGCATGTTCCCATTCTGATTGTGCTGGCCCTGATTGCGGAATGCGCCGTCATAGCGGTGACGCGCCGGTTATGGTCACACCACTCCGCTGTGCAGAAAGCTGCTCCTGTATTTGCAGTAGGGGCGGTCTTGTGGGCCGCTTATGCCGTGGTTCATGGTCAGGCGTGGGTCGGGGTTTACGCTTTTCTCACCCAGTTTTTCCTTATGAATGCGGTGCTCTACTGGCAGGATTTCAGACGCTGGTCCATGGGCGTAATTACGGCGGTAGGGGGGCTAATGACCTGGGCCGCTGTATTCCCCTGTGCCCTCCTGCTGGTGGCATTCTTTCCGCATCACACAGTTCCCGGCGAGTTGTGGAACATTCCGAAGTTTTTTGTCGAATTCGGAATGATCCTGACTCTGCTCGAGGGCGAGATCATCGCCACCAGCAGACAGCGCGAG
>Ga0206795_1100_pt2 | contig 14284 bp, 9 predicted proteins | sample Alteio_BWOrgCont_71_FD_152872 | JGI IMG/M metagenome (GOLD analysis project Ga0206795, IMG submission 152872) | Enriched cells from forest soil in Barre Woods Harvard Forest LTER site, Petersham, Massachusetts, United States -... | ecosystem: Environmental > Terrestrial > Soil > Temperate forest > O... | reverse complement strand
TCGGCGCCGAGGTTGGCTCCTTGTTGGGCCCGGTTGGCTCATTGATCGGCGGACTTCTCGGCGCCGTGGTCGGATTCATCGCCGGGACTCGGGCAGGTTCTAGGTTCCATCAGTATTTTTTTTCGGAGGCCGTCGCAGGTTGGAACCACGTCATTGGACCGGCCTGTAACCGGCCCCGCCTTGATCCGAACCACCCAATTGTCAAACAACAAAGGACATAACCTATTCGGTCCGGATGGAAAAGCCAACCGGAATCCCCAGACTCGGCTCTTCGCAACACCCTTCGCACCCCCTGGAGGTGGCTCGGAAAATCAGGAAGTCTTCATCGTCGGGAAGTGCGACCAGTACCGCCATGCCGTCACCGGCATCAGACTAGGTAACTACGGCATGGTCATGCTGGGTGGGTCCTACATCGTCGAAATGTCCACCACTACGTGCCCGGGCCAGAATGACGAATTCACATTTGATACCGCCGCTGGAACACTCGGTTTCAGGACGGGTGCGGAAAGCGCGCCACTCACGGTTGAAGTATTGGCTCAGCTACCAGACGGCTCGATGCGGCTGGCGTTGCTGGCGATCACGACTTCATCCATTGGGAGGGAGTCCGTTCATTTCAATCAGGATTGCAGCACATTGACCTTCACCCACCGTGGGCCTGCGGCCACTTACCTCCTCGTGCTCGGAAGCGTTGGCTCCGATGGCCGCGTAGCGACCTTCTACAGCGGAATGGAGCAAGTTGAGGATGGTTACACTATAGGGTATACGCCGCTCGATTGGAGTTCTCTCAACGGGGTCAAGGTAACGACTGAGGGCCCGCTGACGACGAGGATCCTCGCCCCGAGGGGACTGCCCGGCTTCACTTGTTGATTACCCCGGGGAGGCAGGGTGAAGTACAGTTGCTTCGAAGGCATCGTGGCCGAGTTCTCAAATCTGTTCAGAGCCGCTGGCGTGGATATCGGTGCTAAAGAGATCTTCGTTGCTGTCCCAGCGGATCGCGACGCGGAGTCGGTGCGATCGTTCGAGGCGGCCACGCGCGACCTGCATAAATTGGTCGACTGGCTGCAGAAATGCCGAGTACGTCTGGTCGCGATGGAATCCACCGGTGTGTTTTGGATTCCTCTCTACCAGATCCTCGAAGCGCGAGGCTTTCAGGCTTTTCTGGTGAACGCGCAGCACATAAGGAATGTGCCTGGTCGGAAAAGCGACGTGTCTGACTGTCAATGGATTCAGTATCTACATTCGGTCGGATTGTTGAAGGCCAGCTTTCGGCCCCTGACCAGATCTGCCCCATCGTTCGAAGCGCCTTATACGATTCAGACCCGTTGTCGCTCAATTCGCGAAGGAATTGCTCGCAGATTACTACCAGCTTCCTGTCCCGAAGTGAAGTCTACAAACCGGCTTCGCGACACGTTGAGTCCACTCCTGCGAAGTCCTGATTTACGGTAAGTTGCCCGTTTGGGGCAAGTCGCCGGGTTGAACATACCTATAACCGGTTTTCAGAGCGAATACGCCTTTACCGGAGTTAAGGCGGACCGCGCCCTGGCCATGCATGTCATGGCTCTCGAACCAATCTATCAGCCGCCGCTCGTACTCCTTAGGTTCCGCTCCAGCTGCGCCACAATGTCCTGCTTCAGCCGGCTCCCACAGAGCGACCTGTGGATAGCAAGTACTGTTCTTCGCCTGAATCGTCTCCGAATGACGCGGCGGGAGATTGGTGTCTCTCTTGCCATGGAACAGTAAGACAGGAGTTGTGCTCGCGGCCACCGCATTCTCGGGCGAAGCTAGTTCCAAGTCAACCCCATACTTCCACCGCGCATAGAGAATGCCCGCCTCTACGGCAGGACGCAACAGCGTGCGCCCAGCCCACGGGCCGGTTCCGAGCTTCTCTCCTAACCGGTCATATGAGGCCTCTCTGAAGCTTGCAAATGGCGACTCTGCGACGACGGCGCAGAAGCCATGTATCTCTCTAAGAGATGCAAGTAATTGTGCGGCCCCCATCGATTCGCCTAATCCGTCGATGCAGTGCTGAGTCTCTGACTGCCGGAGCCAATCGAACCACCGCCTCAGATCGTCCGCCTCCAGAACTCCGTAGGTGGCGAAGTCGCCGCCGCTCGCCCCGTGCGCTCGTGCATCCGGCAGCAGAACTGCATACCCATGGCGAAGGAGGAGGTTCGCGTTGCCCAGCATGCCAGCCCGGTTGTCCGACTGTCCATGCAACAGGATTACGGCGTTGCCGTTCCAGTTAAGTGGCCGCATACTCCAGCCACGCAGCCTCGCCCCGTCATCTGCGAGAACGCTAACCTCTTCAACCTGGGCATGATTGCTCTCCGCAATAGCCTCGGCACGCGCCTCGTCCGGCGGCCGCATCACGCGCCGTGCAGGATGCAGTGCCCACTTTATGGCCACAATTCCTACAAGAATGGCAAGAACAAGCCAAACCGCGATAAGGATAAAGCCCGACAGGGCAAGAGTGCGCACTTGTCTCATGAATTAAGGTCTACGCAGTGCAGTCCTGAATAGTTCTCGCGTACAAATCGGAGCCACGTTCGTTGGGAAGCTCCGTCAAGCGATGCATGACCTAGTGAATTCAGCCCGCATGCCAACTGGCAGCCACATCGAAGTGGGGAAGGCGCTCTTATCACGGCTGTATCACGGGCAATTCCGAAGTGATTCTCCGTAGTGCCTGAGGAGGATTGGCACTGCCCAGGCCATCACCGCCACTGCTCACAAGCTCGCACGCATCCTCTTCCATGTCTTACACAGCAAAGAACCCTATACCGAAAGCATCTTCCATCGCTGCGATGAACAAGCACAACAACGAGCCGAAATCCGTCTCCGTAAACAGGCCGCTCAACTCGGCTTTCAGCTCCTACCCATCTCAACGAACTCAGTCGCTTAGTGCATTAGTTCCTGAGGAGTCACATTTTCGGTAAAGTGGCCGGGCTGGAACAGGCGAACGTCTCGAACCCATAACGCCGTTTTGCGGGGAACTCGATCACGATGAAGGATCTTGATAAACTTCTGCTCAACACTTTCAATGTTACTAGGGGACGGGCGGACCAATCGTGTTCAATGGGTTGCGAATGGTCTGCAATCTCTGATCTCGCTAATTGACTAACGGGAATTATTCAGAATTGAGTAGGTGTGGGGATGAATTTGGTCGATGCGGCTTGGGAGTTCGAGCATTCTGTCGAGTGCGATGCGCCTCGGGACTTTTGCTGGAGTTACTGGACCAACATTGCCAACTGGGATGATCCGCCAGCAAAGTTTCGTTTGGAAGGGCCGTTTGAAGACGGCTCACGGATCACGACCGAGCTGGCTGGGCAGACTCTCGTATCGGTGATCCGAGATGTCCGGGCGGGTCGCGCTGCGACGATCGAAGTGAATCTGCCAAACGCAGCCTTTTGTTTTTACTGGAGCTTCGAGGATCTTGAGGCAGAGCGGACTCTAATCAGTCAGCGGTTGGTGTTGTCGGGTGAGGATGCGGCAATTTTTCTCGATCAGGCGAAGGTGATGGGTGAAACCGGTCCGGAAGGGGTGAAAAAGCTAGTTGCGGCGATGGAACGAGCTCGATCACTGATCTCCTAAGGATGAGAGCCTAGCAGTTAACGTCCTGTAAAGCGGGTTTTGAGTAAGTTCGCCACGCCAGGAATGAATGAACTGTTGCTGCTCATTAGAAATGACAGGGTAGTTGGCCCACTAGAAATGTCAGTCTAAACCTTAGTCGTCGTCGGGCGGTGGGAATGTGTGAAATCACCGCACTTGGTGATTTCCAAGGGTGTGGGAGAGTGGGACAGTCTCATCGTTCCACGCTTTCCATCAGACCGTCATTTCCACCGTTGGGAGCGTTACAGATTCCGCTTGGTAGTCGGGGCCGTACACGCGCCGACCTAGCTTCTTGTAACCGGTCTTTTCGTTGTTGGTCCGTACCTTGGTCTCGTGCTTCACGTCCTGTTGTGCTTTTACGAGAACCAGAGCGTGGCCGAGCCGCTTGTTTTCGATGATGGCTGTATGACTGACACGCTGGTCTTTGCTGAAGACCCGATAGGGAAGCGAGTGACCCTTCCATCGCACCTCGAGGAGCCGTCGCTGAAGTCATAGACATCGACATACTGGCCTGCCAGCTTGTCTGCCATCTCACTTCGTTCCAGGATGATCTGCCTGCGGTCATAGGCCAGACTGAGTTGTTGGCTCACGTGGCGCTGCTCGCGGTGGCATAAGATGTCGGCCAGACGCGATGCCTGCACGTTCAGGCTGCGATGCACGTTCTCAGCCTTTGCTGCAGGCACAGAGAACCTCTCGTTGAACTGCTCCATGAACTCCGGCAGGAAGGCGTTACCGGCGCTGATATCGCAGATGCCGGCGAGGCGTAGCTCCTTCACCAAACGATCTTGCAAGGTACGGTTTGCTCGCTCGACGCGGCCCTTGGCCTGACTGGAGTTCGCGCACAGTATCTCCATGTTCAGCTCTGCCAGCGCACGTCCGAACTGCGTCATCCCTGAGCCGCCCTTCGCGTCGGGCCGGTTCAAACGGAAGACGGTGTGCTTGTCGGAGTAGAAAGCGGTAGGGCAGCCATGCTTGGTCAGATACCCGTCGAGCGCTTCAAAGTAGGAGTTGGTGCTCTCGCTGGCGACGAAGCGCAACTGCATCAGCTTGCTCGTGGCGTCGTCAATGAAGACCAGCAACGTGCAGGGCTCGCCGCGCTGCTCGAACCAGCGATGATCGCTACCATCGATTTGGATGAGCTCGCCGTAGCTCTCGCGCCTTAGCCGCGGCTGGTGAAACGTTCGTCGCTGCGTTCGCGACAACCACAAGCCCTCGGCCATCATCCAGCGCCGCAAGGTCTCGCGGCCGACTCCCAGCTCATGCTTGTCCAGAAGCACTTCAGCCGCCAGCGGCGGCCCAAAGTCTGCGTATCTGGTCTTGACCAGCTCGACCGCATACTTCCGGATCCCTTCGTTCCGGCTCCGGTTCGACGCCCGGCCTCGCGCCTTGTGGATCAGCCCGGACCCGCCATCCACTTCATACCTGGCCAGCAATCGGTACGCCTGGCCCTCGCTGACGGCCAGTACCGCTGCTGCCGCAGCCATGGTGCAACGTCCGGACCGCACGTCACTCAACACTTCGATCCGCTTCAGATCGCCTTCGCTCATAGAAATCCAGCCCATCCTTAGAACCTGACATTTCTAATGAGCGGGGAACATGACATTAAAGAGCGTCTACAATGAACATACCTGAAACGCCGTTTTATCAGACTTAGCCGAGCTTGCCGTTTATACGAGTGGTGCTGACGGGCGATTTGGCCTGTATGGCCAGTTGAGAATTGCTTGCGGATTACCTGTAATTCGAGAACCGGCCGCAAGTTTCTGCAAACACACATTTGTTGTTATCGATCATTTATCAACTCGGTTACGAATGCGTGCAATCAAATTGGCCAACTCCTTCTTTCCATCGGGATCATCGGGGTTATTCACGCAAATAACCATTCCCTTCGCCGCCGACTGCTGAAGAAGAGCGATCGTATCCTCATCGCCGACCCTGGCCAGCGTGTCTTCAGCAACCTTTACATCAACAATGAGATTCCTGAAAAAACATGGCAGATCTTGAACCAGCGACGGGATGACTGGTTTCGCTCGGGACGGCCCGAGAAAGCCTGCCACAGCAGCGGCATAGTTGCCGCATGCTGTTTCGCGATAGCTCGTGTAATTCTCGCGCTCAAGATCAAACTTGGCACGCGGAAGTCCAGGACAACTAGGTGTTTATCGGTAGTCTCGCGGAGCTGGGCGAGGTTATTCTCCTCGCAAGGCCTGGATGGGATCGACCGAAGCGGCACGGCGAGCGGGAAAGGCCGAGGCCACGAGAGCCAAAGCGAAGACAGCGATCGCGGTCAGGATCATCACCACAGGGTCGAAAGGGCTCACGTGAAAGAGGAAGGATCGGAGGATGCTCGACGCGGCTGCGGCGCCGGTGAGTCCAAGAACGCAACCGACAGCGGCAAGCTTGAGACCGGAGATGAGAATGAGGCGCATAATGTGCGAGCGCTGCGAGCCGAGGGCCATGCGGATGGCCATTTCCTGCACGCGTGAAGCGACGGAAAAGGCGATGATGCTGTAGATGCCAAGCACGGCCAGCAACACTGCGGCGAGAGCAAAGCTGGAGATGATGATGGTGTTGAAGCGGCGCGGCGCTTCACTCTGGGAGACAACCTGCTCCATGGTTTGCACCTGGGTGAGCGGCAGTTGCCCATCGATCGAACGGACGGTTGCCCGCAGAGCGTTCTCCATCTGCTCAGGTGGCAGCGCGGAACGCAGGACGATGTAACCGCCGTTGCCGTTCAAGTCGGTAGGCAAAGCCAGGGGACCGGCATCCTTTTCGAGTTGCGCGACCGGTTGGTAAAACTGCTCGCTTGCGTCGGCGTCGGGCGAAGTGAGCTTGGCGTCGGCGACTTCTCCAACTACGGTCATCCAGGGGGTGGGTGCCTTCACGGTACCAACGCGCATGCGTTTCCCGATGGGATCCTGGAGCGGCCAGTAGTGCTCAGCGAACTCATGATTGACGATGACGACGAGCTGGTTGTCGGCATTGTCGGACTCTGTGAAATAGCGCCCACGAATCAGGGGGATGCCTATGGCCTTGAAATAATCTCCGATGGTCTGCGAAGGCGAAGCGGCGGTCTGGTCGGGCCCGCGCGGATCGACGTAGCCGTCGACGACAAAAGCCTCTATGCCGTCGCCCGTGGTAGGAAGGGTGCTGGTCAGGCCTGCGGTTTCGACGCCGGGCAGTTGGCGAAGCTGCTGGAGCAGTTTGTTATTGAAGGTGTCAATCTGCGCCTGCGTCGAGTATTGCTTCTGCGGCAGGGCGTACGCGGCGGTGGTGACGTGGTCGGGGCGGAAGCCGAGATCGACGGCGTTCATGTTGCTGAAGCTGCGCAGCAGCAAGCCGGAAGCGGTGAGCAGGATGAGTGCGATGGCGATCTCTCCAACCACGAGCGACGAACGCAGGCGCGCGTGACTTCCGCCTGCGGAGCCGCTGCGTCCGCCTTCCTTGAGGGAAGCATTCACGTTGGTGCGCAAAGCGGCGAAGCCTGGGGCCAATCCACAGAAGAACCCGGTGAGCAGTGCGAGCAAAAATGCGAAGGCACCCACGGTCCAGTTGAGCGTGATCTCGTTCATCAGCGGCAGCGTTTCCGGCAGAAGATTCTTGCCGATGGCAAGCGCAAGAGCGGCGACTCCGATGCCGAGAAGGCCGCCGGTGACACTGAGCGCCAGACTTTCGAGAATCGCCTGCCGCAGCAGAGTGAGCGCGGGAGCGCCGATGGCGAGGCGCACGGCGGTCTCGCGCTGACGGCGAATGGCACGCACCAGGAGAAGTCCGGCGAGGTTGGCGCAGGCGATGAGCAGCACGACAGCCACGGCGAGGAAGAGCATGCGTAGGAGCGGACGAGTCTGCAGGACTGTGATCTGCTGCAACGGATAGACCACGGGCTTGATGCGGAAGTTCGCTTCATCGGCCGGATAGTTGCGCATGATCTCCTGCGCCACGCGTCCTGCATCGCTCTGCGCCTGCGCCGGTGTGATGCCGGGCTTGAGCCGTCCTACAAGTTGGAGATACCAACTGGCATTGGCCTCAGGCGCAAGCTCCTGCGGGGAAAGGCTCATGGGGACCCAGAGTTCGCTGCGGTTCAGCCGGCCCGGGATCAAAGGGAACTCGAAGCTCCTGGGCATGACGCTGATGACAACATAGGGCTTGCGGTCGAGCAGAATTTTTCTGCCGAGGATGTGCGAGTCGCCGTTGAAGCGGCTCTTCCATGTGGAGTAACTGAGGACCGCGACCTGCTCCTTCTCCTGATCTTCCCGTGCCGTGAAAACGCGGCCCATGAGAGGCGCCACGCCGAGGGCGGAGAAGACTGAGGGCGTCATACGCGAGGCGTTGATCTGCGCGGGTTCGCCGATTCCGGAGAGCTCATAGCTTACGAAGCCATAGCCACCGAGGCTTTCGAACGAGCGGCTATCGCGCGGGTAGATGACGACCTCGGGCCCGGTGACCGGTCCTGAGTCGTGCTGCCCCCAGTTGGTGCCGCTGACCTGGTCACCCAGCGTGACCAGGCGGTCGGCATTAGGAAAGGGCAGCGGGCGCAGGAGAACTCCGTCGACGATAGAGAAGATAGCCGTGGTTGCGCCGATGCCGAAGGCCAGCATGAGCACCGCGGTTGCCGTGAATCCGGGCGACTGACGCAATTGCCGGAAGACCAGTTTCAGGTCGGAAAGAATCCTGTACATGGAACTCCTTGAAGACGGGTTAGCCATTAGACGGCGAGGCACCCACACCATCTCCACTAGACCACGAATTTCGGCTTTTCGCTTGGCGTGTGTTATGCGGCTGTAGGATGATTCACGCGAATCCAGTCGCGATACCGCTGCCTTTTCCGTTTTGCGAGGAGCCTCTTTCGGAGTAATGTGGCTCACGGGAGAAGCCGTGGGTAACTGGTGGCGTGATCTTCGCTATGGCCTGCGCATGCTTGCCAACAATAAGGGCTTCACTGCCGTCGCCATTCTTGCGCTGGCCCTTGGTATCGGGCCAAATGTGGCGATCTTCACATCATCTGGGTCACATTCCTTTCTCCGCTTCCTTATCCCGATGCCGACCAAATGGTTGTCGTCTGGACGAAGGTCCGGGGCGAACGAAGCCCTTCGCGGTCGGATAATTATCTGCAATATCTCGCCCACAGCAAATCTCAGGTGCGTTGCGGGTACCGCTTACCGAGTCGCGACTGGAGATGCAGTATCTCAGCCGACAGATCGAGGAATCCGACAAGCTGATTCTGCGCATCGCCAGCGAACTTGAACCCTGCCGGCGATCGATCCAGCACCGTAGGAATGGCGAGCTTTCGCACCCCTCCGTCCGGCTTCCGGATTTCTACCCGGCACACCGGCTGCGGTTGATACCTCCATTTCCCTTCACACGCTTGAGTGCCTGCCAGAGGTTTTCTCGCTGGCAGACTCTCTCCATCCACTGCTCATCCGGAGCCAGGCTTTCTGCACTGCACTTCACCACCGGCGCTTCGGTCCCTTCAGCGGATGGACTTCGAGGTTCTCTCGTCATCCCTTCCCTGAAGGCCAGCTCTAGCTGGTTATTCTGCCGCTTTGCACCCTTGAGTCGTGCCACGTACTCGCCTCTCCTATCGTTCAGGCCTTCGTCCGATCTGCTGGACTACTATGCCTTTTGCTGACTTCTGTTGCACGTTCAAGAAGAATCGCTCCTTCTCCAGTCGTGTTTCCACGACATGCAAAAGACCTCCCGTGGTAGGTTCGACCGCCTTCAGCGCACCACCGCCGGATTTACCGCCACTCGCCTTGATGGATATGAGCTTTGCTGCTCATCGCCAACTCGCCCGCGAGTGCAGGCCTCTTATCCGGTTCTTGTCCATCAGCGCACGCTTTTGCTCCACGCTTCCTTCAGACCCCGCCTCGCGACGACGCCCTTGCGCTTCGCTAATCCTTCACCTCCATCAGGTTGGATAAGGGACTCTCACCCTCAAACTGTCGAACATGCACGGCACACGATGACGCCTGGCAAGAGCAGCAGGCTCGGAAATCGCATCCGCGCTTCCCACATCCGCAGGCCAGCGACGACGGCTGACTGATTTGACTTTTTCAAACCTGCCAGGTTTGCGGGCGAACCATGAGATGGCACCACGGTCGATCCCGGCGCTCCCGAAACCTGTAATCCGCAAAACCCTACCAAGGCCGCGTTACTAAGTAGGACGAGGGCGCAGCGCATTCCATTCAGGCCAGGAGACAGCTACTCCAACAAAGGCCGGATACATTTGCGCAGACCAACACGCCATTCCCATTTTCGCTTGCAATACGGCGGCGGACCATACATTCCGGATAGGCGACCATTCGAACTCAATCAAAGAAACGCGACTCTGTTTAGTGAAAGACTGCCCTTAGTGGGCGAAGAATGAGTCTCGGCACCGACTTGCGAAGACCGAGCTGGGATCGATAGTCGATGAGTCTGACGGCAGATTACGGTTAGACTGGGCTGTTGTGGAACAGTCACCCGAGACACTTCACGTCGCCCCGTGAAAACCAGTAAATCCATTTGAGGTAAAACTTGCTTCCGTCTTTTCTTTCGATCCGCGCAGCATGGGTGGCCGCTTTTGCCATAATTGCCGTAGCCGCCTCCATTCTAGCCGCGCAGCGTGCATCGGCTCTGGGTCAGGAACGATACGTCCAATTCTCGGCGGCTCCCGGCAGTTTCACCATTGTTAACGCGAACACCACGGCGACGATCTACGTTGATCCGAAGGATTGGCCGGGTGTCCTCCGCGCGGCCAACGATCTCGCCAACGACATCAAGGACGTCACCGGCAAGACGCCCGGGGTCGTCTCCAGAGCCAAAGTTCCTGCCCGCGCCGTGATCATCATCGGTACCGTCGGCAAGAGCCAGATCATCAACCAGTTGGTCGCCGCGCACAAGATCGATGTCTCGGTCATCCGGGGCAAATGGGAATCCTATTTTGTACAGGTGGTCCGCAAACCTCTGCCGGGGGTTGATTCGGCCCTGGTCATCTGCGGTTCCGACAAACGCGGCTCCATCTACGGTATCTACGATCTCTCGGAAGAATCCGGCCAGTCGCCTTGGTATTACTGGGCCGATGTGCCTGCCAAGAAACATGCCGAGCTCCACGTCAAAGCCGGCAAGTTCTCCGGTGGCGAGCCTTCCGTCAAATATCGCGGCATCTTTTTCAACGACGAAGCCCCATCCCTGTCCGGCTACATCCACGCCAAATACGGTGATATCCCGCCTAACAATGACCCTGCCAAGGGGCCCCTCATACCCGCCGGTGTTGCCAATTACGGTCACGAATTCTACTCCCACGTCTTCGAACTGCTGCTTCGGTGCAAGGCGAATTACCTTTGGCCCGCCATGTGGAACAACGCGTTCAACGAAGATGACCCGGCGAACGCAGCAATCGCCGATATGTATGGCATCGTCATGGGCACCAGCCACCAGGAGCCCATGCTTCGCGCCCAGAAGGAATGGGACCGCCTGCCCCGCTTCGTGACCGGTGGACCATGGAACTACGCCACACACCCCGACGTACTCGACCGATTCTGGCGAGACGGCCTTACCCGGAACAAGAACTACGAAAGCATCATCACCATGGGCCTGCGCGGCGAGAACGACTCCGCCATGGTCCAGGGCACGGACCAGGCCATCGATCTCCTCAACAAAATCATCCCCGCCCAGCGCAAGATTATCGGCGAGACCATCAATCCCGATGTCACCAAGGTTCCCCAGATGTGGAGCCTTTACAAGGAAGTCCAGAACTACTACGAGACCGGAGGCCTGCACGCTCCCGACGACATCACCCTTCTCTGGGCTGAAGACAATAACGGGAACATTCGCCGCCTTCCCACCGCCGAGGAACGCAAACGTTCGGGTGGCGCGGGTATCTACTATCACTTCGACTACCACGGCGGACCTACCGATTACCGCTGGGTCAACACCAGCCCCATCTCCCGCGTCTGGGACCAGATGTCGCTGGCCAAACAGTACAGTGCCGATCGGATATGGATCGTCAATGTCGGCAAGTTCAAAAACGTTGAACTTGCCACCGATTACTTTCTCAACCTCGGCTGGGATTCGAAGCGGTGGACCAACGACACCATGCGCGAATACACGCGCCTGTGGGCTGCGCGCGAGTTCGGCCCCGTGCACGCCGACGAAATCGCCGACATCATGACGCTCTATACCAAGTTCAACGGACGGCGCAAGCCGGAACGTCTGGCCACCAGTACCTACAGCGTAGCGAACTACAACGAGGCGGAGACCGTTGCCGACGACTACAACGCATTGGCTTCCAGGGCAGAAGCACTGTCCATGCTCTTGCCGAAGGACCAGCAGGACGCCTTCTACGAACTGGTTCTCTTCCCCGTCAAAGCCTGCGCCAACCTCAACGAAATGTACGTCGCCGGCGCGAAGAACGAGCTTTACGCCCAGCAGGGCCGCGTGAGTGCCAACGACTTCGCCGATATGGCCCGTAGAGACTATGCCAACGATGCCGCGCTGATGAAGCACGCCAACACGGAGTTTGTCGGCGGCAAGTGGGATCACTTCCAGGACGACGTCCACATCGGCTACACCAGCTGGGCCGAACCCCGTACCCCCAGCATGGCGCAGATTCATCTCACCTCGGTCCCTGCGACGAACCCTCCGGCACTCGGCGTCGCCGTTGAGAACTCCGCTGCCGCCTGGCCTGGCGGCGAGGGGGAACCTATTCTGCCCAGGTTCAACTCTATCGCCCAGCAGCGGCGTTATATCGACGTGTTCAACCGCGGCACGGGTGCGATCCAATATACCGCCACGCCCAGTGATCCATGGATCGTCCTGTCCGCCGTTCGAGGTTCTGTCGCGAAGGAGGAACGCCTCTGGGTCACTATTGACTGGTCGAAGGCTCCTCAAGGCGCCGCCTTCGGCAGTGTGAAGATTGCACAGGGCGACACAGCCGTGAACGTCAAAGTTGACGCCATCTCCGCAGCCGACGTCACCCGCGATACGCTGACCGGCTTTGTCGAAGATGACGGCGTCGTTTCCATCGAACCCGAACACTACAGCAGCAAGACCGACGTGGGCGACCTGAAATGGATCAGAGTCGAGGACTACGGCCGCACCCTTTCTGCCATGCGCGGGCAAGGTCCGGTGGATTTTGGACCCCTGGCGCCTCCGCAAGGATCGCCCCGCTTGGAGTACAAGACCTACTTCTTCACCTCCGGGGAGGCGACTGTCTACAACGTCCTCGCCCCCAATCTTGCGTTCATGCCGGGTCGCAATCTGCGCTTTGCCGTCTCCATTGACGATCAGACGCCTGCGATGGTGATGGGTGTGCCGACGACCATTGTTGCCGCTGCCTCGCCGCGGAACGGCAACGAGTGGGAGAAGAACGTGATGGACGAGGCTCGCATCGTGTCCGCCAAAGTCCAGATTCCCTCCTCTGGCTACCACACGCTCAAGGTATGGATGGTCGATCCGGGGATCACCCTGCAGAAGATTTTCATGGACCTTGGCGGGCTTAAGCCGTCGTATCTCGGACCTCCTGAGAGCTACTACAAACCGTTGAGCCTGTCGCAAGCCAAACCCAGCCAGAAATGACACTTTGCGACGGCGGCGCCAGGCCAGTAGCGTATGCCCTGAAGACTCGGCCGTCCGTAACTGCCGCTGCTGCCATCCATCTGTCGACCGCGCTCTTCACCCAGACCGGCATCGGAACGGTGCAGATGTGGCCGCCCTTTCCGACGAGATCCACGATTGCCCAGTATCCCTGCCAAATCTGGACGTCCTCTTTCCTCAGAGACGCCAGTTCCGCTCGTCGGAGTCCGCATACGAGCAGGATGGAGATCATGGCCACGTCTCGGGCGCTGCGGAGGCTTTCACCATCGGATTTCTGAAGAAGCAAACGGGCTTGATCATAGTTCAGCCAGTTGCCGGCCCAAGAGCCGGGTTGCTTCACGCCTTTGACTCGTCTGATCGCTGCCACCAGTTCCCGGACTCAGGAGTCCTGAATCAGCAGCTTCGTAAGGCGAGACGCCTGACTGCCACGAGTCTCTGGTTGATGATGCCCGCCGCCAGGCCGAGCGACTCGAGATGCAGCCGGAACCTCAGGACCACGGTCGGTTCAAGGCCAGTCGCGGTTCGGAACAGTACCAGGTGATGAACTGCTCCATCGCAAACTTATAGTTGCGTCTTGAGGATGGTGAACTCAGGCTGTTGAGCACTGAAGATTTCGTATGATCCAGTTCGGGACGACGGAGGACGATCTTCCGGGCGGAGGGGCTTCTTGTTCTTCTTACGCATACGAGCGGCCTCCATGCCGCTGGCACGCCTCGAAGGTATATTCACCGTATCCGGCTGATCGGGCTAAGATCGTCGGCGAGTGCACAGGTGATTACGCGCATACCGAGACGCAACAAGAGCTCAGGAGCGATTGCTGGGCGCGCGCCCTCCTCATCGCCGAAAAACACGCAGGGACGTCTGACTACTTCCAGCCCTACCCGGCAGCGATGTGTTTTGCTAGCCCGGATAGCACATAAAGCCAGACCACGAGCGAGATGATGGAGGCCAGAGTTGTCATCGAGACAGTGGACGCTACCATCATTTCCTCGCAGCGATACTCTCCCGCAAGAATGTAGGCTGTCTTGGCCGTGGGCACTGCGGCGCAGATTACGGCCGCAATGGAATAGAGGGGGTCGAGCCCCAAGCACACGCTCAATCCGTACAC
>Ga0206795_1135_pt1 | contig 14306 bp, 14 predicted proteins | sample Alteio_BWOrgCont_71_FD_152872 | JGI IMG/M metagenome (GOLD analysis project Ga0206795, IMG submission 152872) | Enriched cells from forest soil in Barre Woods Harvard Forest LTER site, Petersham, Massachusetts, United States -... | ecosystem: Environmental > Terrestrial > Soil > Temperate forest >... | reverse complement strand
TTCCTCTTCCAAATTTTTGCGACGAGGATCCTCAGGATCCGGCACTTCGCTGCTCGCTAAATGCCGTTCTTTGAAAGCAAGGAATTTTCTGTCGTGATTTAAATATTCTCCGTACGATTTCAGTGAAGATGAGCGTTTGTTACGTCAGCGTGCGCAGGTCGATTATATTGATGAAGATTGGACAACGCAGGTTTTTGTCCAGGACTACCAAACGATACAGCCTTTTGAAGCCAGTCTCGTGAGCCCGCCCTACCGCATCATGCCAAACATAGGTGCTGTGTATACGCCTTATATTCCGAATGCGCCGGTGCGTTTTACGGGCGTAGGGCAAGTCACGGTATTCCAGCATGAATTTGATCCACTGCTCGATGAAACGCCCACATACGGTAGCCGGTATCATGTTGAGCCGATGCTAGCATTCCCACAACGCGCAATGTATGGATTTTTCATCCCATCGACCACGTTATATGAAACGCAATATGATTTAACGTTATCCAAAGCGGATATGTTGATTGATGATCCAACATCGCCACAAAGCACGATTCCCGCGATCAGTGCAGACATGGGATTAATATTTGAGCGTAATTTAACGTGGTTTAAAACGAATTATCAACAAACGTTAGAGCCGCGTTTATTTTATGTTTACATTCCTTATTATGATCAAAATGATTTACCGAACTTTGATACAGCGCGGTATGAATTTTTGACAGCGCAATTATTCCGTCAAAATCGTTTCTCTGGTATTGATCGTATCGGTGATGCGAATCAAGTCAGTCTAGCGTTAACGTCTCGTTTTTATGATGAGCTGATGGGCGCGGAACGTTTTAAAACAACGATCGGGCAAATTTATTATTTTGAACATCGTCGCGTGATGTTATGCAATACGGATATTGATCCTGCTTGTTATAAAGCAGAAGATCCGATTGCAGATACAAATACGTCGCCGATCGTGGCGGATCTTCTTTATAAATTTAATCCCCAGTGGTATTTGATGGCGGATGGGCGTGTGAACACACACGATTCGAAGAATGATTTAGCCTCATTGCGGTTACATTATCAGCCCAGTTTACGGACGATCATGCATGTTGGGTTCCGTTATGAAGAGTCAGGCAACTTGGTTTCTGATACAGAACTTGGTGATAGCCTCGCAGATTTGGTACAATCGGACATTGGTTTTTCAATAGCAGTCACTGAGCGCGTGAATATTTTGGGACGTTGGTACTACGATATCAAGAACACCTTCACGATGGACAGTTTTGGCGGATTAGAATATGAGAATTGCTGCTGGGCTGTCAGAACGGGCGCGCGGCGGTATTTGCAGTTAAACACGGGTGAAATCAGTGATGGGACGTTTAACACAGAATATTATTTACAATGGATATTCAAAGGGTTGGGGTCGGTTGGCCGCTCGCCGGTTGAATATTTCACGACGAATATTCCCGGGTATCAAGATCGATTTGAGGTAACTTATTAATATGCGTAACATAGTTTGGATAGTCACACTTTCATTTTTTTGCAGTTTTCTCGCTCAAGCTGCGCCACAGAGTCTCGATAAAATTGTCGCTGTCGTGAACAGTGATGTGATCACGCAACACGAATTAGATTTCCGGATGGACTTGGTGAAGAATCAGATAGGGGATACGTCAGAGTTACCGAGTGATGAAGATTTGGCGGAACAGGTGCTGGATCGCATGATTGAGCAAAACCTGGTTGAGCAAGCGGCGTTGCGCAACGGAATCGCGGTGACGGAATTGGATTTACGTCAAGCGGTGGAATCGATCGCGCGTCAGAACAAAATGACGGTAGATGAATTAAAGATCGCGCTCGAGAAGGATGGTCTCACGTACGAAAAATTCCAAGAAGATTTGAAGGGCCAGGTGATGTCATCGCGCGCGCAGCAACGCCTTGTGGGTGCGAGCATTCGCTTGAGCGACGCAGAGATTGATCATTGGGTTGAGCAGAATAAAAATCGAGTTCAATCGCAGCGCCAATATTTATTCGGACACATTTTGATTGCATTGCCGAAGGATCCGACGCCGGAGCAAATTGAGGAAGCGAATAAGCGTGCGGCGTTAGCGCTAGCGAAGTTGAAGGAACACGGAGATTTCCGTAAAGTGGCATTAACCTATTCAGACAGCAGTGACGTGCTGGAGCGCCCGAACTTAGGCTGGCGTTATGCACACGAATTGCCGACGATGTTGAGTGACGTTGCGCCGACGTTACAAAAGGGTGATGTTCGTGGCCCGATCCGCAATGGCAGTGGTTTACACATTATTGAATTGTTGGATGTGAAGGAAGACACAACGCCGAAGCAATGGGTAGAAGAAACGCACGCGCGTCATATATTGGTGGGCTTAAACGAAGTGCGTGACGAGCAGAAGGCGCTTGAGCGGATCAATGATGTGATTGCTGAGCTTGAATCAGGCGTAGATTTTGCTGGATTGGCAAAAGAGTTTTCAGATGATCCGGGTTCAAAGCTATCTGGGGGTGATTTAGGGTTTGTGCAGCCGAAATCATTGACACCAAAATTTGCCGAAGCAATGGCACAACTCAAGGTGGGCGAGCGCAGTAAACCCGTGCTGACACCCTTTGGATATCATGTGATTGAAGTGTTAGAGCGCAAGAAGCGTGAAGTCTCGCATGAGTTATTACGCGCTGAGATTCAAGAGAAATTGTATCAGCGCAAAATGAATGAAGCGTTGCAAAACTGGTACACGCAATTGAGAGACCAGGCGCAAGTACAAACGTATCTGTGATCTCAGCAAAAATGATGCAATTTTGCAATTTAGCTCACAGTATGGGATAAGATGCGTATCATGCCAAAGTAGATACTTTCACTGACCGATCGCGGATATGTGTAAATAGTGTATGATAGGCAAACAAAATGTTTTGGAGAAAGTATGATGAAATTTGTTCAATTCTTATCCGTATTCTCATTGGCTGCATTGGCGACAGTGAGTGCATCAGCGGCGGATTATGCGGCTGTCAATAAAGAATCGTGTTATCGCTTCGAAAAAAGCACGAGTCCATTTATGCTCGTCTTAAAAAGTGGTGACGATATTTTATCGAGCATTACGCAGTGCGCGAAAGATGCTAAATTACAGGCTGCTTCTTTTACAGGGATTGGCCAGCTTCACAATCCAACATTGGCTTACTTTACAAGCAATCCTCAAGATAAACCGATGCTTAAAACATTTGGCGGCTATTATGAACTCGTCTCGTTGACGGGTGATGTCACCAATAACAAAGGCAATTATTATACGCATGCACATGTTGCGTTAGGCGATCACGCATTCCAAGGGATTGCGGGCCATCTTAAATCGGGAGAGGTAGGGATGACGGCTGAAATAACCATTTCCCCGTTGGATGCTCCCCTTGAGAGAACCATTAACGCGAATTCCGGTTTCGGGCCTATAGTGACTAAGTAAGTCGCTATAAGAGTACACATGTTTTGCGACTTTCTATGCGTGATGATTCAGACAATTGTATATTTTGGTATTTGATGAGCGCCGTGTGTTGAACGACGGCTGAATTTTCGTTATTTTTTTGAACCAGCCTACTTGGGGCTGCACCTTTATCTAATAACAAATTAACGATAGATTGATGGCCTCTACGGGAAGCAATTTCAATGGCCGTCATGCCGAGAATGTCATTGTCAATCTCTATGGGTCCGCTCGGTGATAGGTGGGGGTTGTTCTTGCCCCTTATGTTGAGATCGGGCTTAAATTCCAAAAACCACGTGAGGGCTTTTATATCACCACTTTTGGCTATTCTCATCAATGCAGTCACGCCGTTGGGATTAGTGCCATTTACATCTGCTCCATTATGAAGCAGAAGAATGGCCATGACCTGTTTTTCAGGGTCGTTGATTGAGTCGATGAGAAGTGAAGGCGGTAAAGGTGTGTTCTTGACATATGCGAAAAACATGCCTGCCACAGAGGCATCATTTGCATTGATTGATGATAACAATGCTTCCTTCGCTTCGGCTCTAGCACCATGATTGAATAATAACTCGACAATCTTCGCATTTCCGGATTGTGCTGCAGCCATTAAAATACCTTTGCGATCGGGATCGGCCCCCTGGGTTAACAAGAGCTCAACCATTTTGATATCAATGTTTTTGATTGCAAAGATGAGGCTCTCATTAATGCCAAGAGAAGTGCCATTATCAATAAGAAGCTTGACGGCCCCATGTTTTTTGAATATGACAGCGAGAGTCAATGGATAATACAGACCGTGCAGCTCATTGGGATTTGTTTTCTCGTCGATACAAAATTGCATAGCCGTACGATTATCATTGATGCAGAATATTTCGAAAGCAGTTAATTTCTGTTCCTTCTCAAAGCTAAGAAATTTAGAAGGAACGTTGGCTTTGATATTGTTTTCCACCAAGAACCGAGCAAATGCAGTCGCATTGATAAAAGCGGCAACACAGAGGGCTTCTTCTGCCTGCCCTTCTTCGATGAGCACTTCCATTTGAAGTTTATATTTTTCATCCAATGATTCGGTAGGCAGCGTGAGCCCTTCCAAACAAGGGCCTTGTTCAATGGTGCCTTTATCATGTCTATAAACTTCTCTGCTGGCGCCAAAATCCACTAACAGTTGGGATAGAACTCTTTGTTGCTTTTGAGTGGCATCAACAAGAAGGGAATGTTTGGTGGATGAAAGGCTGAGTTGATTTGGATTTGCGCCGAGCTTCAATAATAATCCATAATATTGAAAAAGCTCTTTTTGGATGACAACGAGAAAGCATGTATTGATGCCACGTCTTACGCCATTCCTGAGAAGTGCTTCAAAGAGATCTTTCTTCCCTTCAAGTAATGTTCGAGTGAGAAACGCATTGTCTGTGTTTGTTTTAATATACAACTTTGCTTGAGCGTCATAAAATATGTCGGCGTTGATCATGAGAACACTCCCTGTGATTCATCATGTTAGTAATCCTAGCATACCTAAAATTTTCATGATCGAATCCAACGTAATATTTGTTTTCCCTTGCTCAAAGCGATTTAATGTGGGCTTGCTAACACCAGGTGGCGTATGAAACATGGCAAAATTTTTAAAATGCATGTCAGTATTGCCCAGCAATAAACCTGCAAGAATGCGCGCATATAAACGATATTTTTCTGCCGCTAAACAACCTGGCGTTGTTTGGATAAAATCAGCCATTTCCAGGGGCTGACCTTTTTTTAGTAACATATAATTTACTATATTGAAAGTTTATAAAACAGTCATCCACAAGCCTGCGCCGAGCGCGGCACCTACCAGTGGGCCTAACACGGGCACCCAAGCGTATGCCCAATCTGAGTCTCTTTTTTGTGGGATGGGCAACAATGCATGAGCAAGACGCGGGCCTAAATCACGTGCGGGGTTGATGGCATAACCCGTAGGGCCGCCGAGCGACAATCCAATCGCCCAGACTAACATCGCGATAAAATACGCGCCTAATCCTGAAGGGATTGGCTGCATGTGATCAATCTTGCTGATTGTAGCGACTCCAAACACTAACATGAATGTGGCTAACACTTCAGTCAAAAAATTGAAAGGTAATCGACGAATCGCAGGCTCTGTGCAAAATACCATCAATTTTTGATTTGCATCAGGTGTTTGCGCCCAGTGAAGATAATAAACAAGCCAGACAAAAATACCGCCACAGAATCCACCGAGTATTTCCGATAACATGACGCTGAGTAGTTGCGTGAACGATGGGTAGGCTAATCCCAATAAATGTTTTGCGAGGCTGACAGCGGGATTAATATCCCCTGCTGCGCCCGTCGCTTGTGCGACGAACACACCCATCAATACTCCCATTGCCCATCCGGTCGTAATGGCGAGCCAACCGCCATTCGTTCCTTTTGATTTGCCGAGCAACGTACTTGCAACAACGCCACATCCGAAAATGCATAACGTCATTGTGCCTAAAAATTCACCGATGAGAAATTCCATGTAAGTTTCATCCCTTTATAGTAGTTTCACTAATTCAATATAATTTTCCAGTGTCAAATTTTGTGGTCTAATGCCAGGATCAATCCCAAGCTTTTCAAACATATCATCTGAAATGATATTTTTCAAATTATTACGAATGGTTTTGCGTCGCTGACTAAACGCCAGTTGCACTAATTTTTCAAACGCAGCTTTATCAACATCTGCATGCTTATCAGGCGCATGCGGTATCAATCGCACAATACCTGATTCTACTTTCGGCGGCGGATTAAACGCACCACGTGGCACATCAAAACATTTCTCAACGTCGCAATAAAATTGCACCATCACACTGAGACGGCTGTATTCAGAATCACCCACATTCGCCGCCATGCGATCCACCACTTCTTTTTGTAACATGAAATGCATGTCTTGAATAACATCTATGTAATCAAAACAATGAAACAAAATCGGTGAAGAAATATTGTAAGGAAGATTGCCGATTAATCGTATGGACGCTTTTCCAAGATCTCTAAAATCAACTTTCAACACATCGCTTTCAATGATCGTCAGCTCGCCAAAGGGCGCCGCCTTCTCCTTTAATATAGGAATAACATCGCGGTCGAGTTCAATCGCGGTTAGCTTCCCTACTCTTTCTAATAAAGGAATCGTTAATGCGCCCAAGCCTGGGCCAATTTCCACGCAAAAATCATCCGACCTAGGATCAATGGCATCGACAATTTGTTGTATGATGTGGCTATCATGCAGGAAATGCTGGCCAAATCGTTTTCGCGGTGTATGATTAATAGAGTGGTTCATGGATGGGTCACCAATTTAAAGCAAGGGAAGATTTTAACATGCCGCGAGAGTCTCTGCCTACTATTCAAATTCATGTGCGCTCTGAGTACATTGCCAGTCAATCGAGCCCGGAAGATGAGCGTTATTTCTTCTCTTATACCGTTGAAATTAATAACTTAAGTGATGATACGGTCAAGCTGCTTTCGCGCCGCTGGGAAGTGACGGATGCCCATGGCGGCCAGCAAATCATCGAGGGCGCGGGTGTTGTGGGCGAACAACCTGTCATTAAATCAGGTTCATCCTTCAGTTATACCAGTTGTGCGTTGCTCAAAACGCCTGTTGGCAGCATGGAAGGTAGCTATCGATTTGTCGTTTTAGAGACGAGTCACACCTTTATTGCCCCGATCCCAGCCTTCCGGCTGGCAGATCCAGTCGTATTACATTAAAAACCTTGTTTAAACACCTTGTCTTCTTCCCAACATCCTGAGAAAATACCCGGGTCGCGTGCAAGCGGCTTGTGGAGAAAAAATATGTCATTGTTATCCAAGCTTCTAGCTATTGTGGCCGGATGTGTAGGCCTTTTATTTTCGAATATGGCTCATGCGGCTTATCAGTTAAATATGATTGAAGGTGTTACCCCGATGAGCGTGACGCAACATGGGTTGCACATGACGATGCTGTGGGTTGTCACCGGTATTGGGGTGATTGTATTTGGTGTGTTACTTTACGCGATTGTGATGCACCGTAAATCCCGCGGGGTTAAGCCATCTGATTTCCATGAAAACATTCAAATCGAAGTGATCTGGACGGTTATTCCTTTTATTATCTTGATCGTATTGGCTATCCCAGCCACACGTGCATTGATCATGCAAGAAAACACGAGCAAGGCAGACATGACGATTGCCGTGACAGGTTATCAGTGGTACTGGAAGTATGATTACTTAGGCGAAGACGTGTCGTTAACGGCGCATTCATCAACGTCACAAGAACAAATTGATGGTCTCATGCCCAAATCAGAACACTATCTATTAGAAGTAGACAATGTGCTGGTTGTTCCAACGCACACGAAGATTCGTTTTACGTTCACGGCAAATGACGTATTACACGCGTGGTGGATGCCAGCGCTCGGGATTAAGAAAGACACTGTGCCTGGCTTTATCAACGAAGCGTGGGCTTACATTGATGAACCTGGGATATATAGAGGGCAATGTGCGGAACTTTGTGGCATGCACCACGGTTTCATGCCGATTGTCGTTGAAGCTAAATCTCCCGAAGATTATCAAGCCTGGTTAGCAACCCAAAAAACCGCGAAGGAAAAATCATGAGTACAATTGATCATACCCATCATACGGACGACCACGATCCGCATCATGGCCCTGCCAAAGGTTTAACCCGTTGGTTATTTACGACCAATCATAAAGACATTGGTTCCATGTACATGTGGTTCAGCTTTATCATGTTTATGATTGGCGGCTCAATGGCGATGGTTATCCGCGCTGAACTGTTCATGCCTGGATTACAATTAGTCGATCCTAATACATTCAATCAATTGACGACGATGCATGGTTTGATCATGGTATTCGGGGCGATCATGCCGGCGTTTACGGGCTTGGCCAACTGGATGCTTCCGATGATGTTGGGCGCACCTGATATGGCGTTGCCACGGATGAACAACTGGAGCTTCTGGATTCTGCCATTTGCATTTTCTATTTTATTGATGTCTTGGTTTATGGATGGGGGGGCGCCAAACTTCGGTTGGACGTTCTACGCGCCACTGTCGATCCAAGGTCCTCCGAGCACTGACTTTTTCATCTTCTCGGTTCACTTAATGGGTATGTCATCCATCATGGGTGCGATGAACGTGATTGTGACGATTTTCAATTTGCGCGCGCCCGGGATGACGTGGATGCGTATGCCGATTTTCTGCTGGTCATGGCTGATCACAGCATTCTTATTGATCGCGGTGATGCCGGTATTGGCGGGTGCGGTGACGATGCTGTTGACCGATCGTAACTTTGGTACGAGCTTCTTCAGCGCGGCCGGCGGTGGTGACCCAGTCTTATTCCAGCATTTGTTCTGGTTTTTCGGGCATCCTGAAGTGTACATCATGATTTTGCCAGCGTTCGGTGTGATCTCTGAGATTGTTCCAACGTTCGCGCGCAAGCATTTATTTGGCCGTACATCGATGATTTATGCGATTGTAGCGATTGCGGGCTTGTCATTCATTGTGTGGGCTCACCACATGTTCACGACGGGCTTGCCTGTGATAGCAGGTTTATTTTTCATGTATGCAACGATGTTGATTTCAGTCCCAACGGGGGTGAAAGTATTCAACTGGACGGCGACTATTTTCAGAGGCGCATTGACGTTTGAAACACCGATGTTGTTTGCGTTGGCATTCATTTTCTTATTCACGATTGGTGGATTTTCGGGCTTGATGCTGGCATTGATTCCAGCGGACATGCGTTATCACGATACCTACTTTGTAGTTGCACACTTCCACTATGTATTGGTATCGGGTGCATTGTTCTCTATTTTCGCGGCCGTTTATTATTGGTTGCCGAAATGGACAGGAACCATGTACAACGAAACGCTGGGCAAGTTCCATTTCTGGTTGTCGGTGATTTCAATGAACCTGACATTTTTCCCAATGCACTTTGTTGGATTGGCCGGGATGCCACGCCGTATTCCTGACTACGCATTGCAGTTTGCAGACTTCAATCGTATCAGTTCGATTGGCGGATTCATTTTTGGGTTATCACAATTTTTACTCTTATATATAGTGATTCAATCGATTCGCGGAAAGGGCCACAAAGCAACGGACATGGTTTGGGACCATCCTCGCGGCCTGGAATTCATATTGCACTCACCGCCTGCGTACCATACATTTAGTACGCCGCCGACGTTGAAAGAAGTGGAAGAACATCATTGATGCCAATGCCGAGCAGTAGACCAATCATGGTGAAGTTGATGGTGGCGGCGGTATGTATGTTTGCGTTCACGTATGCGATGGTGCCTTTGTATGACACGTTTTGTCGTATGACGGGTATCAACGGTAAGACGGGTGGCAAAGTGAGGATAGTGGATACGGGGATAGATTATTCTCGGACGATCCGTGTGGATTTTGTGACATATAATAACCAGGAGATGCCTTGGGAGTTTTATGGCAAACAGACTCACGTGGATGTGCATCCGGGAGAGACGGTAAAAGTAATGTTTTACGCGAAGAATCCGACGGATAAGGACATGGTTGGGCAATCGATACCGAGTGTCACGCCGCCGCAATCCGCGCCGTACTTGAAGAAGACAGAGTGTTTTTGTTTTAACAATCAACCTCTGGTTGCCCATGGATTTGAGGAAATGCCATTAGTGTTTTACATTGATCCGGCATTGCCAAAGAATATTGAGCAAATGACGTTGTCGTATACGTTGTTTGATATAACTAGGAACGGAGCTCAACATGACTGAGAAATATGAACATTATTACGTGCCTGCACAGAGCATCTGGCCGATTGTCGGTGCAGTGGGGCTGTTTTTGATTGCGGTTGGGGCTGCAAAGCTGGTGCATGCATTTAATCCGACGATTGCAACGCCGGTAAGCCAGGCGCTTATGTTCCTCATTCCGGGTGTGCTGATCATTATATTCATGGTATCGGGTTGGTTTAATCACGTGGTCCATGAAAGCATGCAGGGTTTGTATTCACGTCAGATGGATCATTCTTTCCGTTATGGCATGATGTGGTTTATTTTCTCGGAAGTCATGTTTTTCGCGGCGTTTTTCGGGGCGCTATTTTACATTCGTGAATTTTCGGTGGAATGGCTAGGCGGGCACGGCTCCAAAGGTGTGGCGAGCACCTTGTGGCCTAATTTTAAAGCGATGTGGCCATTAATGGACACACCGAACCCGGCCAAGTACCCAGCGCCAGGGAATGTGATCCCATGGAAAGGCGTACCATTATTGAACACGATTATTCTGTTATCGAGCGGCGTGACGGTGACCTGGGCGCATTGGGCATTGAGGGCAAAGAAGCGCACGCAATTGAGTATTGCGATGTTGTTCACGGTATTATTGGGCGGTACATTCTTGGTATTCCAAGCGCATGAATATCACTTGGCGTATCATACGCTGGGTTTGACATTACATTCGGGTGTTTATGGCTCGACATTCTTCATGTTGACGGGTTTCCATGGGATGCACGTTACACTAGGAACGATCATGTTGTTGGTGATCTTATTCCGCTGCATGAAGGGGCATTTCACACCTGAGCATCATTTTGCCTTTGAAGCGGTGGCGTGGTATTGGCACTTTGTTGACGTCGTGTGGTTGGGTCTGTTCTTCTTTGTATATGTGCTGTAATGGCTTTAATCGACACACCTTGTGTAGGTGTTTGTTCAACAGTATACGGTGATGACATTTGTCGTGGATGCAAACGCACCTCTGATGAAGTCATCGATTGGAACTTGCTGACAGCTGATCAAAAGTATGCGATTTACGCACGTTTAGGTTGTCACGCGGATGAAATCGTTGCCAAGTTCCTCGACATTACGGACAAAGCAGCCTTAGCGGCTTCACTCGAAGCACAATCCATTCGTTATCGACCTGATCACAGCCCATCGACATGGGTATTGCAGTGGTTACGTTTCACGCGTGAAGATTCTGCTTGGGATAATGTTGGCTTAACATTAAAGCCTGACTATCAACATTATTCTCGATTAAGCTTATTTACAGCTGTAGATAAAGAATTATATGAATATTCCAATAGCTGTCATCCCGGAAATAATCTGTTAACTGAAGGTTAAATTTCTCGGGATTATCACAGATTATTATCCGGGACTCAGGCGCGATGCTGCAAGGAAAACACTGTTCTTTGTGCGAGATCTCTCAAGGCTATGCCAGCATAAGCCCTTTTTGGTATGTTCTGATTTGGAAAAAATCACATTATCCTATTGAAATTCAACACAATTAATTTTTATCTACAAATAAATTAAGACAAAATACCCCCTTGCGGTGAAATTCAGATTCAGAGATACTCATTCCACGCCCACGGACGGGTTGTGAAACTGACGTTTTTGACATGGATGTCATCCTTGCGGTGGCCTGTCTAGGATGGATGGGCCTCCACTTAATTCCCGGGTTCTTCTGCTATAGTTTCTGAATGAACAAACCACGCGTTTATCATTTTCCATACTTTCCAGAATCCTATCGCCCTAATCAATGGGATGCACTCGTATTCGTCGCAATTTTTGGTTTATTCGCGATATTGTTGTCGTCTGCATCCAACATGGTCATCCCCTTTCATGTAGGCGATACATTACCGATGACGCTGGATCCTAAAGCATTGCCCGGATATGCATTACGCACCGTGATTCGCATGCTGATTGCGTTAGCGTTCTCCATTTTTTTCAGTTTGACATTAGGTACACTTGCTGCAAAATCGTATCGTGCAGAACGTGTGATTATTCCTGCGATCGACATTTTACAATCTGTTCCGATTTTAGGATTTTTATCGATCACCGTTGTCGGCTTCATGATGTTATTTCCGAATAGTTTATTGGGGCCAGAATGTGCGGCGATATTTGCGATTTTCACCTCGCAGGCGTGGAACATGATTTTATGCACCTATCAATGCATTAAAACGGTGCCAGATGAGCTGGAAGAGGCTGCAAAGATGTATCGTCTATCAGCATGGCAACGATTTTGGCGCGTGGAAATGCCCTTTGCAACGCCTTCGCTGCTGTGGAACATGATGATGTCGATGTCGGGCGCGTGGTTTTTCGTTGTTGCAGCGGAAGCGATTTCGGTATCCAACCAAAAAATCTTGCTTCCTGGTATCGGGTCATACATTGCCACGGCAACGGCTGCTGCCAACATGAAAGGCGTTTTTTATGCCATTTTCACTATGTTTTTGGTTATTCTTATTTACGATCAACTATTGTTTCGTCCACTGATTAAATGGTCTGAAAAATTTAAGATGGATGCGATGCCGACTGAAACAGAAGCGTCTTCATGGGTGTTATCAGCGTTCCGTCGTGCAAAGCTTTTTCGTCGTTTATCCGCAAAAATAGGCGAATGTTTAGATGCGATCATTAATTGTTCATGGTTTCTCAAAAAGCCAATGAAAACAGCACCCGCAGATCCGAACCCTCATCGCGAAAAACAAATTAATATCCTGTGGGATATATTGCTTTTTATTATTTTTCTCATCTCATTATATTATTTAGCGCAATTTGTATTGAAGTCTATTGCCTATAAAGAAGTCGTCCATGTTTTTAGATTAGGCGCATTTACTGGATTTAAAATTTTAGTGTTGTTGATCATTTCTTCACTGATCTGGGTACCAGTGGGAGTGTGGGTAGGCATGCGTCCGTGGGCACGTCAATTAGTGCAACCGGCGGCACAGTTTTTGGCGGCATTCCCCGCCAATTTACTATTCCCTGTATTTGTATATTTCATTGTAAAATATTCACTCAGCGTGAATGTTTGGACAACGCCTTTGATGATCTTAGGCACGCAATGGTACATTTTATTTAATGTGATTGCAGGCGCTGGCGGGATACCGAGAGATCAAATATATGCGACGGAAATTTTCCGTGTCAAAGGATGGCTCTGGTGGAAGCGTTTAACACTCCCAGCCATTTTCCCGTATTACGTGACAGGCGCATTGACGGCTGCGGGCGGCGCATGGAATGCGAGCATTGTTGCGGAGGTTGTCACGTGGGGTGACACGACGCTGACGGCAACAGGATTAGGTGCATACATTGCGCAATACACAGCGAGTGGTGATTTCCCGCGCATATTTTTAGGTGTCAGCGTGATGTCAATTTACGTAGTGATGCTGAATGTCTTATTCTGGCAACGATTATATCGTTATGCACAAGCACGCTATCGAATTAATTAGGAGACAAGATGAATATCCCTTTGATTAAATTGCGCAAGCTTTTTAAGGCATTTGAGAGACCTGAAAAAGATTCATTACTTGTCTTGCAAAATATTAATTTTGAATTGAATCAAGGCGAAATTGTTGCGTTGTTGGGAAAATCGGGTTCAGGGAAATCAACGTTATTAAGAATCATCGCAGGTTTGATTCCGCCCTCACTCGGTGAAGTGTTTCATCTGGGTCAACCTGTATATGAGCCTGTTCCTGGTATCAGCATGGTATTTCAACATTTTGCTTTGATGCCTTGGTTAACGGTGCTGCAAAACGTGGAGCTCGGATTAGAAGCATTGGGCGTCAAGCCAGAAGAGCGTCATCAACGCGCATTAAAAGCGATTGATATGATCGGCTTGGACGGATTTGAATCTGCATTCCCGAAGGAATTATCGGGAGGAATGTGTCAGCGTGTTGGTTTTGCGCGTGCTTTAGTGGTAGACCCAGACGTATTATTGATGGATGAACCTTTTTCTGCGCTAGATATTTTGACAGCTGAAAACTTGCGTACGGATTTATTGGAATTGTGGCAAGAACGCAAAACGTCATTAAAATCTGTTCTCTTGGTAACGCATAATATTACGGAAGCTGCAATGATGGCTGATCGCATTATTATCTTTAACAGTGATCCCGGATCGGTACGAGCAGAACTTGAAGTAG
>Ga0206795_1125_pt2 | contig 14382 bp, 9 predicted proteins | sample Alteio_BWOrgCont_71_FD_152872 | JGI IMG/M metagenome (GOLD analysis project Ga0206795, IMG submission 152872) | Enriched cells from forest soil in Barre Woods Harvard Forest LTER site, Petersham, Massachusetts, United States -... | ecosystem: Environmental > Terrestrial > Soil > Temperate forest > O... | reverse complement strand
GTTTTTCTTAGGGCAGGTACCGGTCAGCGGCTTAGCGCAAGATGGGCAGTGGGTTTCCTTTGCCCCTGATGGCCTCAGACCGTTTCGAATGGGACGATGAGACTCTGAGCGAGGTTCTCTCTGATTGGGCATGTCCCCGATGTCAACTTCCCGCTCAATGACCGCACATTGAGAATGCATCGAACCTGGCTGACTAGCGATGCCGTCCCTCCTGCCAAACCGGCCCAGTTCGGACAATCCATTTCATGGGCAACTCGTCTCCGTGCAGAGAAAAGTTTCCACAGGTAGTCGTTCTGTCGCGAAGTAGCGCGTTTAGGCCACCTCCACCTCGATCTTCGCTGCTTCTCGGTCCAGGTTCACGATCCTGAAGCTACGAACCTGACCTGCCTGAAGGGTTTCATGTTTGGTGGCAGTAGACGGTGCGCCGCCTTTCCAGCGAGCTTGCAACATGGATGTGAGCGACGACAAATCCACTTTGGCTTCGCTCTTGTGCTCTAGTTCTGCCGGAGTGCTTGCTGCCATTCGGCAAGTAGCGTGAACGCCCTCACCCAGTTCCACGATGGTCAAACCCGACGACTGCTCCAATGAATGTTCCGATTTCTGTTCAAGGATGCGACCGGAAACAACATCGCCCTCAGCATGCTCAGCGAGATATTCGTCAATACTGGTGGGAACCAGTTGCTTGATACTCAGCTTGATCTGACATTTATCCGTATCGATGCCGAGCACCTGGGCTTTCACCACCTGGCCGACTCTCAATACATCCTGCGGATGGTTGATATGTTTTTCGGCGCTGATTTCGCTGACATGGACGAGGCCCTCAACACCCTCTGTGAGCTGAACAAAGGCGCCGAACTTCATCAAGCGTACGACGGGACCTTCAATGACCGAGCCTACTGGAAACCTCCGCGGCACCTCAGCCCATGGATCGCCGAGCGCCTGCTTGAGTCCCAGAGAGATACGGCGGGCGTCCCGATTCACAGACAGAATTACGACTTCTACAGTGTCCCCTTGTTTGAGGATGTCACTGGGCTTTCGAACCTTCTTGACCCACGACATCTCCGATACATGGATGAGGCCTTCGATCCCAGGCTCCAGTTCGATAAATGCTCCAAAGTCGGTCAGGCGTGCGACTGTGCTGGTGATCCGCTGGCCGGTCTTGTATCGCTCTGCCGCGGAATCCCAAGGCTCCGGCTGAAGCTGTTTCAGCCCGAGCGAAACGCGTCTGCCTTCAGTGTCGATCTTCAGAATCTTGACTTGAAGTTCTTGCCCTACCGACAGCGCATCTTCCGGCTTATTCACCCGGCTTCGCGAGATATCACTGATGTGCAGCAGCCCATCGATTCCGCCAACATCGACAAAAGCGCCGTAGCTGGTAAGACTGCGAACCTGGCCGCTGACGGTATCGCCCTCCTTGAGTTCGGAATAGCGGCTCCCTTCGAGCGCACGGGCCTGTTCTTCGGCTATGACGCGGCGGTCGACCACCACATCCTCCTCGGCCACGTCGAGCTTGATGATCCGGCAGGTGATCTCCTGATCGACAAGCTTCTCCATCTCGCCGGCGTCACGAGTTCCGCTGCGAGATGCAGGCATAAAGGCGCGCACGCCCACATCGACACTGAGACCGCCTTTCACGACGGCAGTCACTCTGCCTGTAATCGCCGACTTTTGCGCGAAGGCGTCTTCGAGGGATGCCCAATCAGTTACCGGCGCGATTCGAAGGCGAGAAAGCTCGTAATAGCCTTCCTCATTGCGGCCCTTCACGGAAACCGGGAACCGGTCCCCGGGTGCTATACCCTCGCCATTGTTCTCAAAGGCGCTGCGCGACAGCATTCCCTCTACTTTGAAACCGATATCCAAAAATACCGAGTCAGCGGAAACGGATATCACCGTACCTTCCAACTGTTTTGCGCGATCTTCCGGTGTATGGGCACGGCTCTGCTCAAATTGCGAGAGAAGCGCGCCAAACGATTCGGTTGGTTCTGTGTCGGATTCAGGGGTGACTTCAACTGACGGCGGCGTTTCTGGAATGCTCTTGTTTGTCATGACCAGATTTTATTTTGGCATGATTCAACGAGCTGCGTCTCAGCCGGTCAACGCCGTTCTATGCAAACACATCTTTAGAATTGGTGGGCCCACCAGGATTCGAACCTGGAACCAAAGCATTATGAGTGCTCTGCTCTGACCATTGAGCTATGGGCCCTTATCGCGCAAACCTTCGCCCGCATTACGCCATCAACGAAATCTGTACGAAAGGATGTGCGCTCAGGGTTTTATTGTACCGGGTCGCGCCTGGAGACGGAGGCAGGTTTCTCTCAATTGGTCGATGACTCCCAGGGATGCGATAAACGGCCTCGTCTGCCGATGCCAGCATGGCGCTGGTCATATCCGGATTCATGGGCTTCGCGAAGTAATATCCTGTCCAAGTCGGCAGCCCACCGACTTCAGCCGCTGCACCTGCTCGACCGTCTCAATACCTTCGGCGACCACGTCCATTTCGAGCGACCGCGCCAGGTCGAGGATCGTCCATACGATCCCGCGCTGTCCTTCTCCTCCGCGATTCCCTGGATGAACGAGCGGTCGATCTTCAGCGTATCGAATGGATAGCTGTGGAGATGATGCAACGAACTGTAGCCGGCGCCAAAGTCATCCATGTGCAGGCCTACGCCCAGCGCGTCTGCAGATCCTGCATGCTCTCGAGCGCTGCGTCGGCGTTGCTCATCAGGCTGCTCTCGGTCACTTCTAGCCGCAAGTCGTCTGGGCGACACCGCTGCCTTCGACAAGACTTCCGCCACATGACGGGCCAGTCCCGGACACCCAATGCTTGGCGGAAAGATTCACGCTTACCCTCAGGGCGTGCGGTTGCCCCAGCGGCAAGCCGGAATCGCTGCTCGCATTCTCCCTGATCCCGTTCTGCCGCCATAGGTTTCCCCCTTCCTCTTACCTGTAAGCGCCGCTCCGCGCACTCGCCCAGAGGGAACACGCCTGCTCATACAGGTATGCGTTTTTATCGGGGAGTCAGGGACCAACGTTAGTCGATCCTAGGTAATGGCTCATTTTGAGATGGTCGATGCCCCACCACCATCGGGCGAGATTTTACTTCCCACCTGTCTCAGCCCACAGAAAAGCCAGCTCATCTGCCTCATCTTCTACAAATTGCGATACGGAGACGCCTGCGCTATGTCCCCCCTTCAGGGAATAGTGCAGCAAAATCGGACGGTCGCTCCCGCTCGCCGCCTGCATCAGCGCCGTCATCTTGCGCGCGTGCAGCGGATCGACGCGCGTGTCGCTGTCGCCCGTAAAGAACATGATGGCTGGATACTTTGTCCCCGGCTTCACGTTCTGGTAAGGCGAGTACCTCACGAGATACGCAAAGTCCTTAGTATTTTCCGCACTGCCATATTCCGTTGTCCACGCCCGGCCAAATTCGAAATTCTCGTAGCGCAGCATATCGAGCAACGGATAGCCGCACCAAATCGCGCTAAACAGGTCGGGCTTCTGCGTCATAGCCGCGCCCATAAGCAGGCCACCGTTCGAGCGCCCGCGGATCGCGAAGTGCTGCGGCGTTGTGTAACCGTTCTTGATCAGATATTCAGCCGCCGCAAAGAAATCGTCGAAGACATTCTGTTTATTCTCGAACATCGCCGCCTTGTGCCAGGTCTCGCCATATTCGTTTCCTCCGCGCAGATCGGGCAGAGCGAAAAATCCTCCCTGCTCCATCCACCACGCGTATTCGGATTTCCACACCGGCAACATGGGCACATCAAATCCGCCGTAGCCGGTCATCAGCAGAGGCGCTTTGCCGTCGCGCACCAGACCCTTTCTGCCCGCAATGAACATCGGCACGCGCGTGCCGTCCTTTGACGTGTAGAAGACCTGCGTCACTTCATACTGTGACGAATCGAAGGGCACCTTTGCCTCACCAAAGACCTCCGAGTGCCCGCTCTTCGTGTCGTAGCGATAGATCGCCGGCGGCGAGATGAACGACAAGAAGGTATAGAAGCCTTCCGTCTCGCCAGGCCGCCCATACACCACTGACCCCGAGCCAATGCCGGGGTAACTCAACGTTCCCGTTTCGCGGCCTTCGAGCGTGTAGACCGTGGTCTCGCTCTTTACATCCTTGAGGCGTGAAACAAACAGCTTTCCACCCACCAAGCTGAAGCCATCGATCTCGTCTTTGCCTTCGCCAATCACGGGTTTCCATTGCGCCGGCTGGACGCCTGGAATTACCTCCACGATCCGTCCGTTCGCTGCCTGATAGTCGGTTTTCAGGAAGAATCGATCGTCGATGTTTGCGGCCTCCATATGAGCCTCGACGCCATAAACCAACGGGACGAAATCGCTCTCCGGCTTACGCAGGTCTTTCACCAGGATGTCGTCCCTTGTCGCCGGCACGCCATGGCCGATCTGAACAATCAGGTAGCGCTGGTTATCGGTGACGCTTGCATCAATCAGATCCAGCTCTCCCAACTCTGTCCCGTGATATTCACCGCCGAAGACCTTCACATCCTTATCCTGTGGAGTGCCGAAGGCGTGCAGCCACACCGTCGAGCCCTCATGGGGCGTGAAGCGCGAATAGTACAGGCCCTTGTTCGCAGGGCTCAGACTCACTCCGAAATAACGCGCTGCCGGCAGAACGTCCGCGAGATCCTTGTGATCGTTCACGTTCATCGCATGAATCGAGAGTTCGTCCGCCCCGCCCTGGCGCACTCCGTAAACCAGCAGATCACCCTCTCGCGAGACGTCCAGAATGTTGACCGAAGTATTTTGGTCGACGCTGAGTTTGGTCGCGTCAATCAGCCGTTCATCCCTGCCTTGCCACCCGACGCGCATATAAATCGACGGCTGGTTCTCCTCCGCCAGCCGCTTCTCGAAGAAGTATTTCCCTCCATAAAGCGAGGGAATCGCGAACACGTCGACCCGTTCCAGCGCCGTCAGGGTCTTCACAATCTCCGGGCGAATCTTCACCTGCGACAGATAGCTCTCTGTGTACTGGTTTTCGGCGTCAATCCATGCTCGCGTCTCAGGACTCTTTGCATCCTCCAGCCAGCGGTAAGGGTCTTCGATTTTAGTGCCGTGGTAATCGTCAGTAATCGCATGCACTGCGGTGACCGGCGGAGCAGCCAACACAATGCCGTCGCCACCCTGAATCGTCCGCGTCTGCCCTTGCAGGGCGAGAACAAAACAGAAAATAAGCGGGACGAGAACCATCCCGCGCCTTCCGGAAAACAAATTGCGTTCCTGCATGTGGTGTTCCTATCGAAGAGAGGATGGGGCCGATGTGCTTCAAGACAGAACTCCATCCTAACGCGTGCAGAACACGTTGTGGCTTACAGGTGAATCCAACCTTCCACAATCGCCCATAGCGAGACACTCCCCACCACAATCCACAACAGCACACCCTGAATGAGCGGCCTTGCGCCCACGTCTCTGATCGTTTCCCGTGAAATCCCCGTCCCAATCAGGAACAGCGTCACCCCCAGCCCTACGCGCCCCAGCCGCGCTAGCTCGGGATACAGCGAGCGCAGCCACGGGACATAACTGTTCATCAACGCCGCCAGCACAAAGAGCAGAATGAACCACGGCCACTGCACCCGGGTCCGGCTTTTCTTTACTGCGGCCACGCCCAGCGTTAAAGGGACGATCCACATTGCGCGCGCCAGCTTTACCGTCGTACCGATGGCTAGCGCGACCGCGCCATATTTGGCCGTTGCACCCACAACGGAGCTCGTATCATGAATCGCCAGCGCCGCCCACAGCCCGAACTGCGTCTGCGACAGATGCATGACGCCCCCTATCACGGGAAAAATAAACAGCGCAACGGAGTTCAGCACGAACACCGTGCCCATCGCGACGGCCATCTCCTCTTCGCTCGCTTCGGTCACTGGCCCCAGGGCTGCAATCGCGCTGCCCCCGCAAATCGCCGTTCCCGCTGAGATTAGAAAGGACTGAGTCTTCCCCACCTTGAACAGCCGCCCCAGCAGCAATCCCAGGCACATGGCGAACGTAATCCCCACAGCCGTATACAAAAATCCCGACCGCCCTACACGAAGCACCTGCGCCAGATTCATCCCGAATCCCAAACAAACCACTGAAGCCTGCAATAGAAATTTCGACAGCCTACGCGCGTCGATGTGATAGTGGTGGACGGCGAATAGTCCATACGCCAGTCCTGCGGCAAGCGCGAGAGGCGGGGAGAGTATCCCGGCCGCGGCCAGGATGATCCCGACGAAGAACAAATTCTTTGTCATAGCTGCCATGTTCTTAGCCTAAAATTTTCCATTCACCGCCCCTCTTATCCTTGTCCACAGCCCGCCACTTAGCCGGTCTGTAAAATCAACCCATCCCGCATGGTTTCCATCCCAAACCCTCCGCGCTGGCAACGAGCACTCTCAGTCCTACGCCCCTCGCACCGCCACACAGCCTTCACCGCCACACTGCTTCTCATGGCCTCGGCCGTGCTCTCGCGCGTTATTGGATTGGTCCGTATCAAATACATCGCTTACATCTTCGGGCGCAGCGCCGACGCTGACGCGTTGCTAGCCGCCTTCCAACTCCCTGACATGATCTCCTATTTCCTGGTCGGAGGAGCGGCATCTATCACATTTGTCACCATGCTCAGCCGCTATCGCGAACAGGGTCGCGACGCCGAGGGCGAACGCGCCATGTCCGTCATCCTCACTACCATGACTCTGGTGCTGGTGATCGCGATTCTACTCGCCGAGTTCGCCGCACCCTGGTACGTTGGCTGGTGGTTCAGCGGATTCTCGCCCGCCAAGGCTGACCTCACCACGCACCTCACCCGCATTCTCCTCCCAGCGCAACTCTGCTTTCTCGCCGGAGGCGTCCTGGGGGCAGTCCTTCTCGTCCGAAAGCAGTTCGCCGTGCAGGCCGTCACGCCGCTCATCTATAACCTCGGAACGATCCTTGGCGGCGTCTTTCTCGCCCGTGTGTTGGGCATTCGGTCGCTCGCCATCGGCACCCTCGCCGGAGCCTTCTTCGGTCCTTTCCTGCTGAACGCCATCGGAGCCCACCGCGCCGGCGCGCGCTACCGCCCCATCCTTGACTGGTCGAACCCCGGCCTGCATGAGTGGGTTCGCATGTCCATCCCGCTCATGCTGGGCGTCTCGCTCGTGACCGCCGACAGCTGGATCATCAATCACTACGCTTCGCACACCGGCGGAGCCATTTCTCTTCTTACCTACGCCAAGCAGATCTTCACCGCGCCCGTCGCCCTCGGCCAGGCCGCGGGAGCCGCCTCGCTGCCCTTTCTCGCCTCGCTGTATGGAAGACTCGGCGACGATGGAAAACCCAGCACCGCGCCCTTTGCCCGCGCCGTCAACGCCTCCGTCTCCCGCATTCTCGCGTTTTCCATTCTCCTCACCGCCTTCATGATCGCCATGGCCTTCCCCGCAGTCGATCTGCTCCTGCGCGGCGGAGCCTTCCACCGCACCGACTCCGCCATCATGGCCCTATTTTTTGCCACCTTCTCGGTATCGCTCTGCCTGTGGTCCGCACAGGCCATTTATGCTCGCGCCTTCTATGCCGCCGGCAACACTGTTACCCCCATGGTCGCAGGAACCATCGTCACCCTCGTTTCGTGGCCTATCTACTGGTCGTTCCATCGCTCCATGGGACCACTAGGGCTGGCCATCGCCTCCGACATCGGCATCCTCATGCAGACTCTCACCCTAGCCATCCTTCTCAACCGCCGCCGCATGGTCCCGCTTAGCAACGTTGAATATCCGGAACTGCTCCGCTCGCTCCTGGCAGCTGTCGTCAGCTACGCCGCGCTTGTCGGACTGCGCCACCTCTTTCCTACCACCAGCCGCCTGCATGAGCTGGCGCTTCTCCTCGTCGCTACAATCGTCTGGCTCGCAATCTCGGCTGCAGTTCTCCGGCTGACTGGGTCAAAGCTGCCCGACCAACTCGTGGGCCGCTTCTCGAAATCGAGCGCCGCATGACCGGCAACCATCCATAAAAATGGGGCCCATCATGGGCCCCATTTAGATCATCAATCCTTCTAAGGATCCCCCTCATTCCCTCCGGCCATCGCCACGCGCATCATCTCGCGCGTAACCCTTCCCGGACGCTTCACGTCGCCGGTCTGACGATCGACGGCGTCCGTCGCCTCGCGGCGCCCCCATCACACGTCCGGCACCGTGAATGGTGCTGTAAAGAGCCAGTTTCGACTCTTCACTCTCCCCGCCTTCGAGAATGACAGCCGGCTCCGCCATCGTCCCGCCGACAAATCCCTTCTGCCCGGGAAACGACGGAGTCGCGCCCTTACGGACCACCCAATACGTTTCGCCGTCGTGTTCTTCGCGCCATGCAAAGCTGTGGTGATTGTGGACGCTCTCCACAATCGCCCCTCCCAGCAGGTTCGCCACGCGATCGCACACCCAGTTGCGTCCGGCGTAGGCATATTTCCCAGCAAGTGTCATCGCGCGGATGCATCGCTCGCCCAGGTCACCCGACGCCGAAAGTACGCACGGCTCAACCTCCATGCCATCCTTCGCGCCTGCCGCATTTAGGAACCAGGTCGCAACACCGTGCCCGAATCCGCGAGACCCAAATGCACGCCGATCCACACCCGCTCATGCTCATCCGTGAACAGGTCGACGTAATAATTCCAGGAACCAATCGTCCCAGCTGCCCCTGAGCCTTCTGCTTGAGCGGACGCGTGGATTCAAGATCTCAACCGGCGTGATCCCGGTCGAAGATCGGGTGTTCCACCTTCTCAGAATTCTTCCGCCCCACGCCGAGGCTCAGCGTCGACCAAACATCGTCCATGATCGTGCTGATCTTTGCACGCAGCTCCTCCCCGGCATATTCACTCGGACGGCCTTGTTACCGCAGGCAATATCAAAGCACACGCCTGAGGGGCTGATCGTGTCCTTGTACGCCACCACCCAGCCGATCGGCACCGCATAGCCCAGGTGCCCATCGGCCATCAGGGCTGCGCGATCCGCCGTAGCCGCGCAGGTCCTCATCTGCACCAGCGTCTTTTCTTCGTGTTTCTCCCCAGACAGGAATGTTTCCTACCATCCTTCATGACTTTCTCCTCACCTATCCGGATCAATCACCCGAATTCGTCTTACATTGCTGCGACTGCCAGCATTCTTTCGCTCGACAAAGCAAAAGCCCCCAGCCTGCTGGCCGGGGCTCCTACAAACACTCTCAATAGATGAGGGTTATCTCGCGAGTGGACCCCGGCCGTGCTTATTCGACGGCGTCGCTGCCAGTGCACTTTCGACAGCGGGTCGATGACTTCGTAGTTGGGATAGGAGTCGCATCGCTTCTGGTGCTCTGTCGAACTGTTACACTACACCACGGTCACTCGGAATTTGCAGGTCTTCTTTTTTCGATCCCAAAGCACAAAAGGCCCCAGGCATGGACCCGGAGCCCTTTCAAGCAATAAGTATTCGTGACCCCTACACTTGCGCTGGAACCGGTTTCCCGGCCTCAGAGTTTACGCTCGCGTTTGCGCTCGAATTTACCGGTTTCGTCTCGCTGCCCGGTTTGCGGATGTCGATGCCACCTTTGAAGAAGGCGCCATCTTCGATCGAAATTCGCTGCGCCGTCACATCGCCGGTCAGAGAACCCTCGCTGCGAATGTCCACGCGATCGCTCGCGCTCATGTTGCCCCGCACTTTGCCCAGGACGACAATTTCACGCGCCGTGATGTTCGCCGAAACCTGTCCGTTTCGGCCCACTGTCACGCGATTGCCCGGCAGATTGATCGCGCCTTCCACCTTGCCGTCGATGTAGAGCGATTCCGAGCCGCTCACTTCGCCCTTCACTACCAGGCTTTTGCCAATTGTCGCCTGGTCGGCAGTCGAAGCAGGCTGTGCGCTGGCTGTTGAAGTGCGGACTGCCGGTTCATAACTGGGGGTGGCAGGCGCCGCCGGACGAACCGGTTCGTTCGTGGGCGTCTGCGAAGAGCTGCTTGCCTGATTCGGTTTCCACATCGTGTTACTTGTCCTCTCTTCTTCTACTTGCCCCGCATGACTGCGGCGTCGTGGGGAAACTATCGCCCATCGCATCGCCGATCAAGCCTGCGGAGCTTGAATTACGTCGATCCCTCTATTGGTCAGACTTTATCAAGCCTATTTGCCAACCGCAATCCGCGCAACCGGCGCTGTGTTTCGATCTTATACACGCGCGCTGAAAAAATGCACCTACCCGTGTGAATCTTTTTGTCTTCCCCTTATCTCTTCAGTTACTTGCGGAAATCGGAACAAACTGGGAACAGCTTGTTTGCGGGGCAACCTGCCCGTGCGAGGAATCTTCCCCCCTTGCCGCCTCTTCGCATTGCTGCCGTACCATGAGGTTAATGACCGACCGCGAACTTCTTCGCCAGATCGAGCGATCTCCCGGCCAGCGCGCCGGATACAAACAACTCGTCCGCGAGTTCTCGCTCGGCGGAGGGCGCGAGCGCCGTCTGCTCCTCGAACATCTCGCCCGGCTCACCGCTGCCGGGCATCTGCTGAAAACGGATCGCGAGCAGTGGGCCATCCCCAAAGCCCCCGCAAAGGCCGGATACCAAGCCAACAACCTGGTGACCGGACGCCTCGACCTGCACCGTGACGGCTTCGGCTTCGTCCGTCCCCCGCAGGGCGATCGCGACGACGATATCTTCATCCCGCCCAACGAAATCCACGACGCCATGCAGGGTGACCAGGTTCTCGTCGAGCTCATGCCCTCACGTAACGACGGACGCAAGTTGGGACGTATCGTTAAGGTCCTTACACGTCGCAACGCGACCGTCATCGGAACCTTCCACTATGCCCGCGAAGGTCGTGGGAACGAGAACTTCAGCGGCAATTACGTCACACCCTTCGACGACCGGATAAACCAGTCCGTCCTTATCTCCTTCGACGCAGAGATGCCCAAACCGCCAGCGGCTAGCGCGAACCCGCATCGCGTCCTCGGCGAAGAAGCCACCCGCTCAATTCGTAACTATGACGACAACAATCTCGAAGCCTTGGTCGTCGATGTGGAAATCACCAGTTGGCCCACGCCCACGCGCTTCGCCCGCGGCCGCGTCATCGAAGTCCTCGGCCATGAAGACGACTTCGGCATCGACGTCGAGATGGTCATTCGCAAGCACCATCTCCCGCGCATCTTTCCCGACAAGGTCCTCGTTGAAGCCCGCGCAGTCGCCCATATCGATCCCGAAGTCATCGCGTCCCGCCGCGACTTCCGTGATCTGCCCATCGTCACCATCGACGGCGAAACCGCCCGTGACTTCGACGACGCCGTCCTCGTCGAACACGATAAAGCAACCGGCCACTGGCATCTTCAGGTTCACATCGCCGACGTCGCTCACTACGTCACACCCGGCACTGCGCTCGACCTCGAAGCGCGCCTGCGCGGCAACTCCGTGTACTTTCCCGACCGCGCCATCCCCATGCTTCCGCAGGAGCTCTCGACCGACATCTGCAGCCTGCGCCCTGGCGAAGACCGTCTCGTCTTGTCCTGTCTCGTGAACATCGACGCCGGCGGCAACGTCCTCGACTACGAAGTCACCGAAGGCGTCGTCAGATCCGCGCGCCGTATGACCTACACCCAGGTTCACAACATTCTCGAGGGCGACCAACGCACCCGCGGCGAATTCGCAGACTTCATCCCGGCCTTCGAGCGGATGAAGCAGCTCGCCGAAATTCTCAACCACAAGCGCGATCGCCGCGGGTCGATCGACTTCGACCTCCCTGAGCCCATCATCGAGTTCGACGAATTCGGAGCCATGAAGTCCGTCACCCGCTCCACGCGCAACTGGGCCCACCGCCTGATCGAAGAGTTCATGCTCTCGGCCAACGAGTGCGTGGCCTCATGGATTGAAACTCTCGGCGTGCCTTCGCTCTACCGCATCCACGAAAAGCCCGAGCCCCGCCGCATCGTCGAATTCGAAGACATCGCCGCGTCCTTCGGATATTCCCTCGGTCTCGGCAACCTCCCCGTCCGCAAATTCCAGACAAAAGGCGAGCGCCGTGAGCATCAACGCCGCGATGGCGGCCGTGGCCGCTCCAATCCTCACCAGCACGAAGTCCCGGAAGACATCCCCGTCACGCCGCGCATGTACCAGAAACTGACCGCCAAAATCGCTGGCAAGCCCGAGGAGCGCATCCTCTCCTACCTCATGCTGCGCTCGCTCAAGCAGGCCCGCTACAGCGAGAAAAATGAGGGCCACTTCGCCCTCGCCGCGCCCTGCTACACGCACTTCACCTCGCCAATCCGCCGCTACCCCGACCTCATCGTGCACCGCATCGCGAAGGCCCTGCTCGCTGCCGGAATCAGCGGCTATGGCCACCCCGGCGAACCCCACCCGAAACAGGGTTCAGAGCACAGGGCTGAGCGCTCAAAAAAGCATCTGGGCGCCACATCCTTGGCGCCGGCCGCTGGTGCAAACGGCGAGATGGAGACCATCACCGAAACAGATCTCAACCTCATTGCTCAGGAATGCAGCGAATCCGAGCGCCGTGCCGCCGACGCTGAACGCGAGCTCGTTGAATGGAAGAAGATCAAGTTCATGCGCGATCGCGTCGGCGAAGACTTCGGCGCCATGATTCTCAGTGCCACCAAGTACGGACTCTTCGTCGAGCTCGGCGACCTCTTCGTCGAAGGCCTCGTGCCTATCCAAACCCTCGGCGAGCTCGACAACGACTACTACACTTTCCGCGAAAACACCCGCGAGATCATCGGAGAGCGCTGGGGACGCCGCTTCCGTATCGGCCAGCGCGTGCGCGTTCTTCTCGATCGCATCGACGCCGCCCAGAAGCGCCTGCAATTCTTGATCATCGAGGATGAAGCGCAGGGAACAGATGCTGGTGCCCCACCCTTGCGCCAAAAGCAGGCAGATGGGTGGGATAAGAAGAAGCCCAGCTCACCGAAATCCAAGCCCAATAACAAATCAAACAGCAGAGGCGCGAAACCCAGCATGCAGCGGCAGGCTCCGAAGCCGCACCCATTCCCCAAAAAGAAAAAGACCAAACGCCGCAAGTGAGATTCCCGGAAACAGAGGCCGCCGCGCCTGCCGAAGGAATAAAGTAGTCCTCCAATGACAGAAATCACGCCGCGTGCAGGAGAGCAGCTTTCCCGTACTTATCTCGCTCTCGCCATGGCCGGGGCGGCGGCACTTCTGTATCTGCGAACGTTTCTCCTCTCCGCCACTCCCGTCATCGCGCACGATGACCAGACCATCTTCTTCGCCCGCGCTGTAAACATCCTCACGGGCAGATTCTCTACCGGGACTTCTTCGAGTTCGTGCCGCCGGGCACTGACCTGCTCTACGCTGCAGGCTTCCGCCTCTTCGGTGTTCATGCCTAAGCTTCTTCAATCCTGGAGCATCGCCCTCGGCCTGGCGTCTTTCTGTCTCGTCACCCAACTCGCCAGCCGATTCTTCGTGGCCCGGTCATCCTGCTTCCAGGGCTTCGCTTTCTCGTCTTCGATTTCGCTCCCGCAATGGTCCCGACCCACCACTGGTATAGCACCCTCGCCGCACTTGCCGCGGTCAGCGCACTTTCCGGCGGATTAACCTCATGGAGGATTGTCGTAGCCGGCCTGCTCTGCGGCATCGCTACGTTATTCACACAAACCCAGGGCGCCTTGGTTTTCACGGCACTGCTCCTCTACCTTATGTGGCTCAACTGGTCACAAAGCGCGAGTCGCGGCGAATCAGAGAAAGCGAGAATCCTCCCCGACCTTGCCGCCTTCATTTCTGCCGTATCTCCTGGTCCTCTCCTCTGTCCTCGGCTACTACGTTCACAAGGCTGGCTTCCACACATTGTTCTTCGATCTCATCGTCTTCCCTCTGCGCTATCTCTCTTCGGGTGATTTCAACTCACCTCGGGCCTACCTGCGCCAGTTTCCGCCTCTCCATTCCTTCGCAAGCATCGCCAGCCTGATCCCGTATCTGTTCATCTACGCGTTTGTCCCCTACATCTATTTCATCGGCGCGTACCGGTTGTGGCGCAGTCGAAGCGATCTACACCTCTCTCAGCTGCGCCAGATGATTCTCCTCCATCTCGTCGGCCTCGCCCTATTCCTGGCTGTCGCCACCGGACCTCGCTTCTGCCGCCTTTGCACAGTCGCCGCCCCCGCCGTCCTCATCTGTGTCTGGCTTCTCGACGGAGAGGGCCCGATACAGATCCAGCAGCACTACTCCCTTGTCCGGACCTTCGCTCTCGACCATAACTCTCGCCCGGAAGAAATCTGGGAGCTGAAACCCTGGTCTCCAACCACGCGTATACTCAAGTGTCCACTATGCAACGCCCCCCAACCCTCATCGTCCACGGCGGAGCTTGGGCCATCCCCGACGATATGCTCGAGGCCCACGAGCAAGGCGTCTTCGACGCGCTTCAGACCGGTTATGCGCTCCTG
>Ga0206795_1133_pt1 | contig 14500 bp, 11 predicted proteins | sample Alteio_BWOrgCont_71_FD_152872 | JGI IMG/M metagenome (GOLD analysis project Ga0206795, IMG submission 152872) | Enriched cells from forest soil in Barre Woods Harvard Forest LTER site, Petersham, Massachusetts, United States -... | ecosystem: Environmental > Terrestrial > Soil > Temperate forest >... | reverse complement strand
GATTTTCATTTTGCGAATAGGCAGAAAAAATTCCCAGGCGCACTTTGGTTTCTAGCCAGCCTGCTTTCAGTCCGATTTCGAGGAGATTTTGCGCCTCCGCATAAAGTTCTGTGGCTTGCGGACCGTAGGTCTCGCTCTTGAGGATTGCGGGAAATTTTCCCTTAAGACCCCAGGTCCAGAAAAACGGCGACCAATCGATGAACTTAGATATGTCCCCTGGCTCTGGACTTAAATTCCACACCCCGGTTTTTTGCGGCAGGGAACCTTTAAGTGTGGTTAATTTCCGTTGACGTGCTTTCTCGAGCGGCAAAGTCTGGCGCTCTTGTTTGCCCTTAGTAAAATCAATGCGCATCTTTTCCTGCAAGGATTTTATTTCGCGAGTGCCGGATTCCTTTTGTGGTCCGGAAATACGATTGATTTCGCGAGTCACGCGCGAGGCATCCTTCACGTGTAGGGTGAGGCCGTCGTATTTAGGTGCGATCTTGACCGCCGTGTGCAGTTGGGTGGTGGTGGCCCCGCCGATCAGCAGCGGGGTTTTCATTCCGCGCTGATTCATCTGTTCCGCCACATAGGCCATTTCTTCCAGTGAAGGCGTGATTAGGCCGCTGAGACCGATGTAGTCGGCGCCAATTTCCACAGCTCGATTGAGAATTTTGTCCGCGGGCACCATCACGCCCAAATCTTCAACCTTGTATCCATTGCAGGCGAGCACGACGCCCACGATATTCTTGCCGATGTCATGTACGTCGCCTTTTACAGTGGCCAGCAGGAAAGTGGCTCTGTGGCTCATCGTGGCCTGACTTTGCAGCATGTGGGGCTCGAGTACAGCCACGGCTTTTTTCATTACGCGCGCACTCTTCACCACTTGCGGTAAAAACATTTTGCCCTGACCGAACAAGTCTCCCACCACTTGCATTCCCCCCATCAGAGGGCCTTCAATTACGGAGAGTGGGATCTTCAGCTCATTCAGGGCTTCTAGGGTGTCTTCTTCGATATGCAGGTCGAGACCGTGAACCAGAGCGTGTGCGATGCGTTCCGCGACGGGAAGGTCGCGCCAGGAAGCGGCTTCGCTCACGTCTCCACTTGGGGTTTTCTTAAGCGTCTGAGCCAGCTCGACCAATTCATCGCAGGCGGTGGCCCTGCAGTTGAAAATCACATCCTCGCACAGCTGACGAAGACCGACGTCTAAGTCCTCATAGACTTGAATCATGCCGGCGTTGACAATCGCCATGTCGAGGCCGGCGCGGATCGCGTGATAGAGAAAAACCGTATGTAGGGCCTCGCGCACTCGGTTCTGACCGCGAAAACTAAAGGACAAATTGGAAACACCGCCGGAGATTCGCACACCTGGACAACTTTTCTTAATGGCGGGAATGGCGCTGATAAAATTCAGCGCATAGTCGTTGTGTTCTTTGATGCCGGTGGCGATGGCCAGAATGTTAGGGTCAAAGATAATGTCGGTGGGGGGGAATCCCACCTTTTCAGTAAGCAGCTTGTAGGCGCGGCTGCAAATTCGAACTTTGTCGTCCACAGTGGCAGCCTGTCCATCCTCATCAAAGGCCATCACGATGGCGGCGCAGCCGAATTGGCGAACCTCGGTGGCGCGGCGAAGAAATTCAGCCTCTCCATCTTTGAGTGAAAGAGAATTTACTAAGCACTTGCCCTGCACATTGGCCATAGCCTCATGCAGAACTTTCCAATCCGAGCTGTCCAGAACCAATGGTACGCGGGCCAAGTCCGGTTCCGAGGCGATCAAGCGCAGAAAGTGGCGCATGGTTTCCACGCCATCGAGCAAGGCTTCGTCGAAATTGATATCGATCATATTGGCGCCGGACTCAATTTGCTGGCGTACAATTTGGGCGGCCTCGCTCCAATTGTTTTCTTTTACGGTTCTTGCGAATTTTGGTGAACCGGTGACATTCGAGCGTTCGCCGATCATAAAAAACGGCCGTGAATCGGCATCGGAAAAGCGGAGCGGTTCGAGTCCGCTCAGCTCGGGAGTCTTAGCTTTGGTGCAAGGCTTTCGCGGCTTGCACTGGCGCATGCGAATTTCTAAGGCCTGAATGTGAGCGGGCGTGGTGCCGCAACAGCCACCTGCGATATTGATCAGGCCTTCCTCCGCCATTTCGCCGAGTGTTTTTGAGAAGGTTTCAGGCGTTTCATCGTAACCGGTTGGCGCCATGGGATTTGGCAAGCCGGCATTGGGGTAGCAACTGAGATAGCAGTCCAGTTGGCGGGACATCTCGCGAATCCACGGCCACATGTCTTCGCCGCCGAGCGCGCAGTTCATACCGACCGCGAGCGGCTCGGCATGGGCGATACTAATGCAAAATGCATCTAGAGTTTGGCCCGAAAGCGTGCGACCCGAGCGGTCAGAAACGGTAACGGAAAGAATGACCGGCAATTTTTCCTTAAGCTCAGCTTCCAGACGTTGAATGGCGTAAATGCACGCTTTGAGATTGAGTGTGTCGAATACGGTTTCAGGTAAGAGCAAATCAACGCCGCCTTCTATCAAGGCCTTGGCTTGCTGATAGTAGGATTCCGCCACTTGTTCGAAGTTCACGGCGCGAAAAGCCGGATTATTCACCTCGGGCGACAACGAAAGAGTTTTATTCATGGGTCCGATGCTGCCCGCGACAAAAACTGGACGCCCGGATTTTTTTGTAAAATCCTTAGCGGCGCGTTTGGCGATTTGGGCGGCGTCGCGATTCATTTCGCCAATCCAGTTTTGTAGGCCATATTCGCTTTGAGAAATCACGTTGGAATTGAAGGTATTGGTCTCAATAATGTCCGCGCCCGCGTTCAGGTAGGCGGTGTGAATGTCATAGAGCACTTGGGGTTGCGTGAGATTGAGCGTGTCGGCATTACCTTTGAGATCGTGCGAGTGAGCGGCGAAACGCGTGCCACGGTAGTCGATTTCACCGAGCTTGTGCGCTTGCACCATGGTGCCCATGGCGCCATCCAAAATCAGAATGCGCTTTTCGAGTAGGGACTCGAGTGCAGTTAAGGTTTTATTCTTAGGCGAGGTCACTTAAGTTAAACCATCGATCACGCGGCGGACCAGATGAGCGTCGTTCATCACGTAAAAATGGACGATGGGGCTACCCATAGCAAGAAGGCCCTCGGCCTGCCTCTCGGCCCAGCGCACGCCGATTTCTTCCACGTGGTTGGGATTAGCCATGATTTCGCTGACCAGAGTCGGAGGCAGATCCACTTTGAAAGTCTTAGGAATGGATTTCAGCTGGTTGACCGACTTGAGAACTTTGATTCCTGGTATAATGGGGATGGTGATACCGACTTTACGGCAGCGACTGACGAAATCTTTAAACTTGGCATTTTCGAAAAACATCTGGGTGACGATGTAGTCGGCGCCGGCGTCGACTTTTTGTTTGAGAAAATTTATGTCCATTTCCAAATTGGGGGCTTCAAAATGTTTTTCTGGATATCCGGCCACACCCACGCAGAAATCGATGCCATCGGCTTGCGAGAGTTCATAAAGGTAACGGCCAGCGCGTAGATCGGCCACTTGCTTGACCAAATCTGCAGCGTAGGAATTAAACGACTTGTCTTTGTTGTGCTTCTTTTCAAAATTGGGACTGTCGCCGCGCAAGAGGAGGACATTTTCCAAGCCTAAATAGTGCAACTCGATCAGGGCATCCTCGGTCTCTTCACGGCTGAAGCCAAGACATAGAATATGAGCTACGGTGTCCACTTTGTACCGGTTTTGAATGACACCGCAGATGCCCAGCGTCCCCGGCCGTTTTTTAAAAATTTTGCGACTGATGGTGCCGTCGGGATTGTCATTGAACGAAGCTGCGGAAGAGTGGGAAGTGACATCGAACCACTTGGGTTGAACCGGCATCAGCAAATCCACCATTTCGATCACATCGCGAATGGAGCGGCCGCGCGGCGGCGGAATCAGTTCGAAGGAAAATCCTGGCGTTTTGCAGGCCCCGATGAGGTCGATGACTTTCATTATGATATTTTTAACTATCTCTGCAATTTCCGCAAGATGATGCTGCACTGGTCGAGAAATGCTAGGGTCCTAAGGCGCATCACGGTAAGTTTCCAAACATTGTGGCACAGTTTTTTGAAAATCAAATTCACGTAAGACTCGCTCGCGTCCTTGAATTCCTAGATGTTTTCTAAGTGGCGGATTGACAATGAGTTGGGCGAGGCTAGTTTGCAAGGCCGCCACATCGTGAACTTTCACCAGTAGGCCGTTCACTTTGGAAATCACCACTTGTCGGCATCCCGGAACATCGGTTGTAACCACGGGCAATTCGCAGCTTGCAGCTTCGATCAGCGAGAGTGGCAAGCCTTCCCGGGTCGAGGGTAGGCAGGCCACGTCGCAAGTGGGATAAACTTTTTCCATTTCTTCACAATATCCCAAATATTCCACATAAGGCCGATCGATGATTTCGCGTAGGTGTTGGCGCGTGAGAGTGCAGGGATTGCCGGGATCCAGGCGTCCACATAGAACCAGAGTGAATTTGAGGTTGCGGGCAAAAAGTCCATCGCAAGCCTGGATGAGATCCGGAAGTCCTTTGCTGGAGAGAAAACGGCCGGCGAAAAGAATCCGGCAGATTTCAGACTCGCGCGGTTTACCCGGTTGGAATTGGTGGGGATTGATGCCAGTGCCAGGAATCACGCGGCACGCTTCTGTTGTCGTCCAGTTTTGTTGAATACAAAAGTCGCGATCCTCTGGATTTTGAAAAATAAACTGAATGCGCGGATGACGGAAAATCCGGCGCCCAATCGAATGTAAAATCGCGCGCGCCACCCGCGCCCGCCACGTGGACGCGGTGAAAGAGAAGCCAAGACCGGTCACGGAATTCACTACGCGGGGAAGGCCCAGCGCTCGGGCCACAGCTGTTCCGTAGAGCATGGGTTTGAGCGTGAAACAGTGAACCACGTCTGGCTGCTCAGAGCGCAAAAACTGGTACAGATGGCCTAAAGTTCTCAACTCGTTCAACGGATTTAGCGACTGCCGCTGCAAAGGCAATGTGGCACAAGCGAAACCACCTGCTCGAATTTTTTCCACCGCGGGAGAGGGCGGACATAAAATCGTCACCTGATATCCCTCACGCTGCGCTTGACGTGCCAGGTGCTGGCGGTGGGTGAGGAAGAGCTCTGCAGAATTTATAAACAGAACAAGTTTCACCAAAATCCAATCCGCCGTTTGAGATTGGCCCAGGTCCAATCCAGATCGTAGATCAGCGATTGTACCAGCGGCTTCGTTAGGTGCTTAAAGCCGAAATATTTGAGAGCGTCGCGCTGCGGATCCTGTAGCCAGCCGGTACGAATCAGTTCTCGCGCCCACAATTCGCTTTTCGAGTCGGGGGTTACGGTCTCGGCACTGCCGAACACCTCTTGCAGAATTATGAACGCGAGGCGCGTACTGCGGCCGAAGCCATAACCGCGCATTTCTTCCAGCCAAGCGGGCCAATTTTCAATTTGAGCCGTTGAGCAGAAGTAAAAATAGATATCCATCATTTTGTTGAACGAAACACAAGTGTCTTGTTCGATCCAGTTGAGAATCAGATGTAGAAATTCAGTTTTGTCGTCCAACCGTAAAAATCCACCGGGATCTTCGACGATGCGAAGCAAGAGCCCCGTGGTGGGCCGCCAATTGATGCGCGTGTGCAGATCCATTCCGATTTCAATTCCGCTGGGATGGGACATAACCCAAGCTTGTCGATTGCGTGAACCCACGAAATCGAGAACCGGATCAGCTTGATAGTCGCGCTTGATCAGTATCTCCTGAGCTTTGAGCAGCTCAGCTTCGTCAAATAATAAGTCCACATCGGACAGATGGCGTGAGCCGAGATCGGGGTAAATTCGTGGAATCAGAGAGGCCCCCTTCAGCCGTACCGGATGTAGCCCGGAGTTTCGACATTCGGTCTCGAACTCCTGAAGCGCTTGCAGAAGTACGAGGTTCTGTACACTCTGCGTGGTCCATTCCCTTTCAGCTGCCCCGTAGATCTCGGGATTGGCTGGTGGGCAAAGTCGATAGAGCAGGCCGCTTAGAAAGTGGTTTTGTGCGATCGCAAAGACATCCTTTTGTATTTCAGGCGATAGGTCATTGAAGTCCCGTTTTCCCGCCAGCACGTGGGCTAGGGTCAGGAATGCGCCTTGCTCCTCGCCGCTTTCAATTTTAGAATTTTCTTTGTGCATTTCCATGGTCATGCGATTTCCATTCGAGGTTTGCGCAAATCCTACGGCCGGAACAGCGTCTTCAACGACTTCAACTTGGAAATTTTAGCGGATTCCATAGCGGCGGTCACGGGGCGCAACGGTTGTGGAAAGACCACCTTATTGCGAATTATCGCGACTTTGGTCGGGTTCGAGGGCGGTGTGGTGGAAGTGAGCGGAGTGTCGCTCCAATTGTCGGGCAAGGTGGCGCGCGCCTTAGTCAGCGTCGGTTTTCCCAACCAGCGAGGTTTATTTCCCAATCTTAAGGTGGGAGAGAATCTCCTGGCTCTGCAAAGCTTAGGGGGAGGGTCGGACCCTGCCAAGTGCGAATTCATTCGCACCATGCTGGGCGGTATGTGGGATCTGTGGCCCCATGAACTGTCGACTGGAATGCGCCAGATGGTCCATCTCAGCAAAACCTTTTTGCGGCACGCCGAGGTTTATTTATTTGATGAACCTTTTCTCTCTCTGGATCAGGTCAATGTGGCAAAATTTTATCAGATGTTGTCAAAACTGCGTGCCGATCAAGCCACTGTGATCATTTCGACGCAGGCTCAGGATCTTGGGCTTTTGCCCGCGGGCACGGAAATCATCCATTTATGATCGCTTTGGTGTGGCTATTTTTACGCCAGGAAATGCGCTTCAATTTTCGCTCGCCCTTGTCCTATTTGGTGCAATTGGTGCTGGCTGTGGTGAGCCTTTCAATTTATTGGTTTACCTCCCAAGCCTTAACCGGACTACATGTGGAGTGGGGGGGCGGTGATTATTTCTCCTATTTGGTTATTGGAGAAATCGCTTTGATTCTGCCATTGGCGATTTGCCATTCCTTTATTTTGGCGATTCGGGTATTTGCTTACGAGGCGTTATTGGATGAGTTGCTACTTTCGCCGCGCTCGCCTCTGCTGAATTTTTCTCTTTTTTCTTTAGCCATATTGGCACGGGCCGTGTTGCAGGTTGTGCTGACCATATTGCTGGCTCAAATATTCTTTGGTTTTTCATTCAAATGGGCGCAGTTGGGCGGATTTTTGATATTGCAAAGCGCAGCCGTGCCCATGTTTTTAGCCTTGGCCTGGTTTGCAGGCTCCGTGTTTTTAAAATTTGGCCGGGGTGAGGGTATGCTGAACCATCTGTTGGAGATTCTCACGGTGTTTGCGGGCGCTTATTTTCCGTTGACGGTTTTGCCGTCTGCGATTCGTAAGGCTCTTGAGTCACTTTCGCCCTTTGCACGATTTTTGGAGGCGGTCCGCCAGGTTTTCGCTGGTGATCTGACTCATCTTTGGGCTTCCGCTTTGACCATGGGTTTAGTGGGAGTATCGTGTGCCACTATTGCGTGGCTCACATTTCACTTATCGGTTGAAAGCTTGCGTCGCTCTGGAGCACCCAATTTTTCTCATTCATGAAGGCCGCTGCGGTAAAAGCAGCGCCCTAAAACTCGATTGGTCACAGTGCAAACGATTATTGAGCTCGATCTTCCATGTCCAAAGGCTGCTTTGGGTGAGCGTGATCATATCTAGGCTGAGAGTCACCTGGGCCTTGTCGCCACGCTTAACCTTCAGCGGCTCTTCGAGAGGGAGAAGAAAGTTAGTCCAGATATTGGAGCGGAAGGGTGGCTTATTGGACAAAAAGGCTTCCTTGCCGCTGGCGTGAAAGTCGTACCAGCCTCCGAGCGCATGAACGACGCCTGGACGAGCAAACTTCATTTCAAATTCACAGTGAAATCGTTCCCGATCTGCTTTGGCGAACTCAATCGGTGCGACTGTCAGGGGTTGCGCTAAAAAATTTTTTGGATTCATAACCCGATAGTGAGGATGGTGAGAGGCCATCGACTTAGCGCTTGAAAAGTCAAAACCGTATTTTGGCTGATCCCAAAACTTCACATTCTGCCGGTAAAAGGCGGCGTCGCTATAGGGCACGAAATGAAACTGAGCCAGACGGGGAATCATATGGCCGTTTGGTTTTAGAAAAGCGCGAGCCGCATGTGGCAGGCACTTCATGGAGTAAAAGAATCCGACGTTGGAGACCAAGACATCCACTTTTTCCGGAAGCTGCACAGTGCGTGAATCGGCGTGCACAAACTCCACTCGATCACTATAGCCGTTGGCCGCGATTACATTCTTGGCAATTTGGATTATAGATTCGGATTCGACGGCATATACTTTTTTGGCCCCAGCGCGGCATGCGAATAAGGTGTGAATTCCAGTGCCACAACCGAGATCGAGAACGACTGAATCGGGATTGACGACTCGTTCAATCTCCTTTTTAAAGCCCATTTGCTGACGGGATTCGGCGAGCAGATCACGATGCTCGGCAATTTCTGTAGGCAACGACACGCAGGTCTTTTTGTTTTTGGGCGTGCTTCCGCCATCCATCATGCCGCCGGTGCAAGTGGTCAAGGTGACATCCTTAACTGAGCCGAATTTTTTTAACTCGGGCTTTTTATAACCCTTTGCGACTTTGGACGCCATTTTGAGTTCCTTTCGCCGTTTGTTCCACTCGATAAAAGTAGTTCAGTTTTAGCTCATCGTCTAATGATGGCTTCTTGGGCAGGGCGTCGACCCAATCAGCGATCGTGAGATGGGACAAACGATTTGCGAAAATCTTTGCTTGGCTGGCCCAGGTGAAGGCCTCAAAGGCCGAGTAGTCTTGCGCACTCCGTTTCAGCCGAATTTCCTCCGGCACCAAGCCCTTTGCCAATTTTCTCAACGCCGGTTTATTTTGAAAGTCGGGCTCCACAGGCATTCGCAATTGAGTTTGGATCAAGTCGTAATCGAGTAGGGGATAGCTCATACGCAGCCCGAAGTGCTGTGCCAATTCCTGTTCATTTTCCATGGCAAAAAGATAGCCGCCGGAGAGGAAGAAACGCGCAAAGTCATTGCGTAGATGAGGCAGGAGCTTCAACTTGCGCCAAGGTTCAGCCGCAAGGCGGGAGTTTGCCTTCCACCAGCGCATCAGTCCATTGGGAATAAGTGCAGAAAAAGTGTAGCGCAAGACCTGGTAAAGACTTTCTCTATGTTGGGCGGCTTGCCAGTAAGTGCCGATTTTCAGTTGGCGAATTAGGCTGCCATAAGCAAGTGGCGAGGCTGAAAACAAATCGTCACCACCGAGACCGGTACAAACAACACGCAGCCCGCGCCTTTGGGCCTCGATCAGTCCCGGCTTAAACAAATAAAGTGTCGGTCCGTAAAAAATAAACGGATTGTGATCGGCTTGTTCTTCCGCAAAAATATTTGGATCGAGATCCTCGTAAAATTGGACAGTCTTAAGCCAACGTCCGCAATCTAAGACCGCATTTAAGTCCCGGGACCATTCCGGCTGGCTTTTAAAATCCAAGGAAAAACTGTGCAGATTGCAGGTTGGATCCAAGTGCGAAAGGGCGTGAGTCAAGAGTGCCGAATCCAGTCCTCCGCTGACCAGGACCGCGAGCTTGCGATCGGGTGGAATGCGTCGTTCGAGAGCTGTGAAAAATATCCGCTCCAGCGTCGGGAAATTCGTAATTTCTCGGGGCGTTCGTTGTGGAATCGGCTCAATGTAACGGGCGCGATGAAATTCGCCGGCCCGAAGGTAAATTAAAATTCCGGGCGGAACGCGGTGAATTTCGCGAAATGCCGTGGATTCAAGATCGGTGTAATCGTCCTGCCAAATCCGCTTGAGATAGTCGTGATTAATCGACAGGCTTTTGCCTAGGCCCGCAATGATTTTAGAAATCGAGGATGAAACTATGAGTGATGAACCATCAGCGGAATAGTAAAGCGGGGCTACGCCCACTGGATCGCGAAATAAATAGAGGGTTTCATCAATGCTCGCCGCTACGGAAAATTCACCGCGCAAGTCCGCTAGGGTGGATAAGTTTTCTTCTAAGGGTTGCGCCGGAATAATTCCTTGGCATCGTCCAAATATCCAGCAGGTGTCTGGCAGGGGTTGATTTAAATTGAATTCGACGTACATGAGCCATCCCATTGCCAGATCGGTCCGTAACAGGAGACATCTTGAACAGTCGAATAAACTTGGTTTGCCGACTCCACCCAGGCGTGACTTTGAAAGCCATCTTGAGTGGAGACGCCAAGAATGAACCTGGCATCGCGGTCCATGGAAAAGAGAACCAGAGCATGCAAGAGACATGGATTGCGGCTGGTTCGACTGCTGATCGCAGTCAACCACCAGGATAAAAACTCGCGCTGCGCCGGACTGAGTTGGTGGCGCATAAATCTACGCGATTCGAGGTGTTGAACAAAATCGCGCAAATTCAAAAAGCGCAGGGCCATGCGGAATGCAAGATAGCGCCAGGAGCTGTCCAGCCCGAGCAGGACTTTTTTCATGATTCGATCAATGAATCGCGTTTCAGGGCAGAGAGGAATTCCTTAACGTCGGACTTTGCTTCTTTATCATTGAGACCGAATTTTTCGCGTAATATTTCAGCCAATTCATCGCGGGTGGCGCCCGTCTTAATTTTTGCCCAAAGCAAAGTGCCGGTTTCATTCATGCCGAAATAATTTCCGGACTGCAGATCGATTAAAACTTCCTGATCCGCCAGAGTTTTTGAGAGGATTGAATCGTTCAATTTAATTTTGCCCATAACTTAGAATAAATTGGCGGCCTACAGGTTCAAGGTCTAAGCATGCGGTCTAGGTTCATTTCCGCATTGCGGCGATGGGGAAGGGAGAGGCGCTCCATAGGAATTTCTTGAGCTAGGCGGATTAGGCGTGCATAGCGCTGACTGTCCATCTTCTGAGAGGCCGTGGTGTAAAGAGTCGCATTGGATAAGAGCCCCGAGAACTTCTCCGCCATTCTCAGGCTGTGAAAGCGCAGGTTGGATTTGGACTTTTGGATAAAGTAAATTTTTTTGAGAGGTGTCGGGCGGGCGTGAAAGCGAGCGCCGACTGCGAGCCGCCGTTTAGCGAAGGAATTTTTAGGCCGGCGAGCCAGGCTACGATGATAGCGCAAATCCTTAGCGAAGAGCCGAATTTCAGGAAAGGCTGGATAGATTCGATTTCTTTTTTGATCGAGCCGCACCAGATTGTCCGAGAGGATTTTATGTCCCCGCGAAGCATAGAGCGCGGCTAGGTTCGATTTGCCCATACCTGAAGGGCCGGCAAAAAGCACAGCACCAGATCTGGTCCAAATCGCCGCCGCGTGCAGCAGAATTTCCCCCTGACAAGTGAGGGCAAATGGTATTCCTTGATTTAAGACGGCAGCTTGAATGTCTTCGCGGTCTTGGGGGCTGTCGAGTCTTAGGCACAAGCGGCGCCCGCGGAAGCTGAACTGCCCAAAATCAGGAATCCGCAGGAAGTGAGTTTCGCCGCGAACCAGGTAGGAGGGGGTCGCGGGCAGGCGACGTAGGCGTTTGAATCTTGACATGATCACTAGCTGCAGCGCGGGCCGGATTCCATGCTTAGTGGGGATCCCTAAGTCGAACGTAGAGGAAACACCTAGACCATAGACTTCGTATTTGAACTCCATGCATTTAGTTTACAACCACGTGCGGAGGCAACGCAAAGCCCGCCTGAAGACGAGTCAAATTATTTACCCACTCGACTCACAGCTTAACTTTATTTTTCGCAGCAATTTGAGACAATTAAGGGCATGACAGGTCCGAGACGCGCGGTGCCCCACACTACTCAGGAGCACGACATCTTTGTGTTCGACTTCAAAAAGGCCTTCTTTATAAGCATTCGCTTATATAAAGGTCTGCTGCTGACCTGTTTGGTTTTCTCTTTGTTCGTTGGCTATAACTATTTATTTTTCCGCAAGGATTACTACGCAGCCGAAGTCACATTGAAAATGGCGGATCAACCTTTGGGTTCAGCTTATTCCGCCTTGCTGGCCGGCCTTAATGCGGGAGAGAATACCGCCAGCCGCATTGAATCGGTCACGGAACTCTTTTCGTCCAAAGAATATTCACATCTGCTGATGAAAGATGCGCTGCTCGATCGCAAATTTCTGATGACCTTCGCCGACATGAAGCAGCTTAAGCCGGCGTTTTTGAAAAATCGTGGATTGGCCGCGCAGACTGAAGGCGACGAAGACATGGATGAGGAGAACGCCGAACGGTTCGAACAGGCTTTCGGCGCCAGTCTCAACTATCGAGCTGATGAACACCGCAATCGTCTGACGGTTGTCGCTCTCACCCGTTCTCCGTGGGTGTCTTCGCGTTTGGCGGAGTTGGCGGGGAAGACCATCGTCGAGCTCAACTACAAACGCAAAACCGCTCAAATCGCCGCGTTGAAGAAGTTTTTGAGTAAGCAAATTGAGGATATCAACTCCAAGTTGACGGAATATGAAACTGAATTGGCCAAGTATCAACGCGCCCATGGATTTTATGACCTGACCTCGATGTCGAATCCAGTGTTTTTGCGTTACAAGAAGGCCCAGGAAGAAATCGAAGAGGTTAAGCATCTGATGGCCACCAATGCGGATCGCATCAGCGATCATGAGCGGGACTTATCGACTTTCCGCACGCGTGTGGCCGATCCCAACTTCTATAAAGCCAATGTGTATTTGACTCAGCTTCAATACCAGATGCGCAGCTTGGCCTATGAATATGATTTGGCTAAGGCAGGAGAGAGTGCTGCCAACAGCCCCGAAAAAATTAAGAGCGAGCTAGAGGCTTTAAGTCTGAAATACCATCAAGCTGTAACCGGCCAGAATGAAAGCGCTCTACCGGTCACCAGCCCCACGGAATATTATCAGACATTGGAAAATGGTTTGATGGCCGCCAAAAAGGAACGCACACTTCTGACCGGCCGCCTGAATCGCGCGGAAACTGAATTGAACTCTTTGAAGCCAGAAGCCGACAGTCTTCCGGATCAACTGCGTGAAATTGCAACCTTGCAACGTAACATTACTCTCAATTCAAAAATTTTGGCTGAAACCCAAGCCAAATTGCAGGAAGTGCAGTTTCTGGAAGTGGAAACGCTGAACGACTTGAGTATTCTCTCGGTGGGCAACACGCCCGCGGAACCGGCCGATATGCCCGAGTGGCGGGTGATGTTGATCATGGCCATGCTGGGTTTGGCGATCGGGGGTTTGATTATTTTCTGGCGTGAGGTTTTCGCGCAGACGGTTCGCACCGAACGCGATATGAACGGCTTTTGCGACAAAGTGGTGGGCGCGGTTCCGACTATTGTCCCGGCTCATGGCGCTGGCAGTGGTATCGGTCATAAGAATCCTCTGCTCAAAATGGCGAAGCGCGCTCTGTCCGAGTCGTTGCAGCACCGCCATCCCGCGACCCTAATATTGGACAGTTACCCCGATGGCCAGGACGCGGATAATCTCCGCTCCCTGCGCATGCATCTCTTAAAATATATTCGCGAAGACGAGATTTTTTCGACTGCACCCAAGGTGATTATGATCACGGGCGTGCACGGCAGCTCGGGGCGCACGTTTATCGCGGCCAATCTGGCGCTGACTTTAGCCAAAGCGGATGCAAAAGTTTTGTTGATTGATTTGGACTTACGCAGTCCCGGTTTGCACAAGTTCTTCCCGCGCTTAAAACCAGCCGATGCCTCTAAGGCATTCTTCGGCGATTTGGAATCCATCGTACAAAAATACAGCGACTATTTGGATGTTGTTCTGACTCAAGGCCAAGCGCTGCATCCACCGGAAATTCTAGAGGCGCACTTTATTAAAGACAACTTCCAGCGCATGCGTGAAAAATACGATTACATTATATTTGATACGCCCGCCGTGCTCGACGCGGTTGACCCCACCATCTCGGCGATGTTTGCGGATTTGGTAGTGATGACGGCAGAGGCAGCCAAGACCACACGTGTGGCTTTGGATCGCGCCGTTCAAAAGATTCATGGTTGCAACGATCGCCCCATCTATGGAATTCTCAATTTCTCAGATCGCCGCCGCGATGCCATCGGCTAAAATTTCCCGCTACTTACTTGGCTCAGTCGTAATTTTCTTTTTGCCATATATAGGTGGTAGCACCTTCCGTTTGGATCAGTTTTATGGACTTTTTCTGATTGGTTGGGCGGGCTGCATTCGCCGCACCACTTGGTGGTGGCATGGAGTCATGATCATGAGCTTTGTGTTGATACGCGCCCTCTCGCACTTTGAGAGCTGGGAGGATGTGATCCGCCTCACACTCAACTTTTCCTATATGGCCAGCGGTGTGAGTTTTGCTATTCTCTGCCGGCATTACGGAGTTTCGTTCGCTCAGGTGCGAGATTTTTTGCTTAGAATATCGTTGGCGGTGAACGTCGTGGCGGTGGTGAGTTTCATATTTCCGCAATCCAGTTTTTCGCTACTTCTGGTTAGTCTATTTGGCGGCCCAATTCTGCCGCAATATGACGAGCTGCTG
>Ga0206795_1131_pt1 | contig 14716 bp, 8 predicted proteins | sample Alteio_BWOrgCont_71_FD_152872 | JGI IMG/M metagenome (GOLD analysis project Ga0206795, IMG submission 152872) | Enriched cells from forest soil in Barre Woods Harvard Forest LTER site, Petersham, Massachusetts, United States -... | ecosystem: Environmental > Terrestrial > Soil > Temperate forest > O... | reverse complement strand
AATGCCACGCCCTTTAAAAAATACAGTAATGACCCCATGTAGGAATCATTGAACAAATAGGAGAGATGGTATGACAGATTTATTTATTCAAGACAAAAGCAAAGAAATAAGTGAGATGAAAGAGGAGTTACAATCATATTTTAAAAACAGATCGTCGGAAAACATTGATCGAGACGGTAATTTGCAGCGTAAGCTTAACCTTTTAAGTAACCTCGTAGCCTATCAAGAGCTTCGGTCAGATAACCCTCGTCAGAAAAAAATCAGAGAAAAAATCAATAAGCAGATCGTAGAGTGTCAAAAATTTATTGACACCCCTCTTGAGAAATTCATAAAGGATTTTCCTAGTCAGTGCATCCAAAGTTCATTTGAACTTGCAGTGCCAAATCTCGTAAGAAAGAAACATCAAATGATTTCCAGGAGTCAAGAATTAAAAATAATTGAAGAGCCTGATTTACTGCTTGAAGGGTTCTTCATCGAATGCACAACTAGAGCTAGCAGTTTAATGGATAAATTCGATCAGCTTCTGCCAAAAATGCATGTGTATATTGAAATTGTGAGAATGCTACGAAACATATTGGATAATATGGGAAGAGATGCATCTTTTTGGTATTTCGAGGAGCACAATAGTGCTGCTATAGAAATGCTTGGCAAAGATAAAATTGAATATATTCGTAGTGCATTATCAATAGGTCCGGTTAGCACAGAAGAAATTATTAGACAATTTACTGAATGGGTTTTTTATAATCGGTATGCAATGGTATATTTCAAAGAGTTGCTGCCACTGGAAATTCTCGACTCACTATCTAGCATCGGATTGCCTGAAATAATATTATCAACAGGAAAAAAGGATTATGCGTTTATAGCGAGCTGCATTTGCCAGTGTGTTTTGGGCAAGTTGGAGAAAAAATATTTTTTAGGGGATAATCAAGGTATTGTTGCAATAAGTCTATCGGCATATATGCCCGGTCTTTGTCTTTCCTATCATGAAATGGGCGAGTTGTATAATTATTTCCTTGAAAATCAGAATATATATCCAGCATTTCACAAGGAATTTATCAAAAAAAATGATAAACAAAAAAGTAACATTAAGCTAGGGGCTAGAAACCTGCTTGCTGTTTTAATTGACTTTAACTGGTATGGATGGTTCCCGGAGATTTTAATTGAGGAAAATGGCCCGGAAATATTCCCATACGAGATCAAAAACTGTTATGCAGTTATATATAATCAATACCCAGGAGAAAGAGAAGATATTGTAAGAATATTTAGGGGCATAATAAACCCGACGCTGATGTGGTCATATCCGATGCTATCATTTTTGGATGACGGTCCTACCGAGAATACTGAGGCTATCCCCATTGGAATGATAGAAGAAAAAATTTAAAATCAGCATTGTTCCAGAAAACGCAAAAAAGCGAGTGTCGGTGTCAATGCGGGCGTGGCTCTTATAGTGCCGGGACATATCTCATCTGGCGAGCCTCCGATGCTGGAGCTTGCATCGAAGCTCCGCGTGAGCCCAACCTCGATGCCAACTACCTAATGGCATCTATAAGAGCCACGCCCGTGTTGACAAACCTGACACGAGCGTTATATAGAGTGCAGCGTAGAGCAATCTCCTTTTGCCGCATAGATCTCGAAGCAAGCTTCGAACGGACAAATGTGATGAAAAAGCGCATAGGCTTACGCTTATGCGCTTTTTAATCACTTCCCTGGGTCAAGCCCGGGGCAGAGATTTGCCCCTATGGAGAAGGACGCTAGAACAACATCCACTTTATCAATTCAATCATTTTTAAGATAAATATTATAGATAGACATAGCTTTTGCTATATAATTTCTCATTTCAAATTTGAAAAGTGAGCAAAGAAAATATGGAAAATGCCTTATTGAATAATGCATATATGAGTTTGTTAGAGTCAACGAAAAATAAAATTCTCGGAACTCGTTTAAATGTTGCAAAAGCAGCTTGCCGCGAACAAATGAAATTGTATTGGTGGATTGGTGAGAAAATTGTTGAAGTGCAAGAGGAGCACGGCTGGGGTAAGATGGTCGTCGAAAAACTGTCCATTGATTTAAAGAAAACCTTTAAAGGTGCTGTCGCAGGGTTTTCAGTCCAGAATTTATGGTATATGAGACAGCTATACATGGAATACAAGGATTATGCGATTCTCCAACAGCTTGTTGGAGAATTACCCTGGGGCCATAACATTGTTATAATGAGTAAAATCAAAGAGATAGGGGAAAGGAGATATTATCTTGAATCTGCCCGGGATATGGCCTGGACACGAAATATATTAGAGATGCAAATTCAGTCAAATGCTTATCAGCGACACCTTATCTCAAAAAAATGCAACAATTTTGAAAAAACATTACCTTCTGCATTAGCTGATCAGGCAGCAAAAGCAATGAAAGATATTTACATGCTTGATACGTTGGGATTAACTCAACCGGTTTTAGAGATTCAGATTGAAAGCAAAATGGTTGATAGAATAAAAGATGTAATGTTGGAATTAGGCTATGGCTTTACGTTTGTTGGAAACCAATATCGAATTATTTCACCTAGTGGCACAGAATCATTCATCGATTTGCTATTCTTTAATAGAGGATTAAGATGTCTAGTTGCGGTTGAGTTAAAAATTGGAAAATTTAAACCTGAATTTGCAGGAAAAATGAATTATTATTTGAATCTATTGGATGATTTTGTTAAAGAACCTTGGGAAAATCCAACGATTGGAATCATACTATGTAGCTCAAAAAATCAAATCGATGTTGAATATGCATTAAGAGGGCTTGATAAACCAGTTGGGGTATCTGAATTTCGTTTAACAAGAGATTTACCCAAAGAGCTGGCAGGGAAGTTACCTGAAGTAGCAATAATTGAAGCACATATCTTGAAAGGACTAGGAAGTTTAGAGGAATGATGTTTCAAAAGATATAACTTTTTTCAAAGTGAAATACAATCTCCTTTTGCAGCATGGATCTTGAAGATCCGTGCTGGCGCACGACGGGCAAATGTGATTAAAAAGCACATAGGCTATCGCCTTATGCGCTTTTTAATCACTTATTTGCCCCTACGAAGAAGATCGCGTTTCTTACGACACGCAAGAAGTATTACTTCGCCAACGCCTCATACATCACGTGATAAATCACATTTTGCTCGACAGTCCCATGGAACCAAATGCCCCCAGGTCCGCGCGCAAAGATCGCCACATCTTCGCCGCCATGTGTTTCGCTTTCCATCAAAATCAGCGCATCCTGTTTATAATCTTTCGCAGCCGTATCGACATTTGTCAAATCAGCATGTGCACGCGCGCCGGGTCCATTCGCATATTGCAATGTCGTATAAGGTAATCCATTGGCATCTTTCGCAATCTCTTTTTCACCCGTAGTTTCATTCCACTGAACGACTTTTCCTAAAATAGGATTATCGATCACAGGATAACCATTCATCGTTAACGTATGGCTATGATCAGCAGTCACGACGAGCAATGTATCGTTACCGTTAGTCATTTTCTCCGCGACTTCAACAGCCTTCGCCAATTCAATCGCTTCTGTCAACGCACGCGATGCATTGCCTTCATGATGCGCATGATCCACTCGTCCACCTTCAACAATCAGCACATAACCTTGCGGATATTTTGACAAATACTGAATTGCTTTTGCCGTCATCTCAGATAAAGAAGGCTCGCCTTCAGGACCCTCATTACGATCAACATCGTACGTCATATGCGATGGACTGAATAACCCAAATACGTGATTTGTCTTCGCCCAATCAACTTGATTCAAATCCTTCGAATTAGCCACAAAAATACCATCAGGATATTTCTTTTTCCACTCATCAATGAGATTACGCCCATCACTGCGTTTATCAAAATAATTGCGCCCACCACCCATCACCAAATTGATCCCATCACCATGATTGAATGCAATCAATTGTGCAGCTATATCAGGGAAGCCAGCCTTGCGAGCAGCTTCCGGTAATTGATCCACCGTTTCCCAATCGCGATGCGATGTGTGCGCATAAGCAGCGCCAGGCGTTGCATGTGTGATACGTGCAGTCGAAATAATACCCGTTGCTAAACCTTTATCTTCCGCTTGTTCAATCAACGTGACAAGCTTGTGACCAGAGACTTCCTCGAAATCGCCCAGTTTCACCGTTTCATCAACAGATAGAACACCTGCACTTGTTTTAACACCCGTGATCATCGCCGTCATCGTGCCCGCAGAATCCGGTACTTGCATGTTCGTATTGTATGTTTTCGACAGCGCGAGGTAGGGGAATTTTTCAAAGCTTAATTGCGATGCTTCACCGTTCACTTTATTTTGCTGACCCGCGAGAATACGTGCTGCGGTGATCGTCGAAATCCCCATCCCATCGCCTACAAATAAAATCACATTTTTAGCAGGCTTTTGTTCAGGGAAAAGTGCCTTCGCTTCATCAACCGTTTTTTGACCCGCTTCATACCATTTATACGCAGGCGAAGACACCGTGTATGGGTTCGTCTGAGCCAACAGGGTAAACGAGCTCAGGCAAAATAAAACCACCGATCTTTTAAACATCGCATTTCTCCAACAAGAACATCTTGTAGGATACTACCGCTTTGATGAAGTGAGGTCAACTAAAACCATGAAGTTTCACGAGCTTTGCGCTTCTCTTCATGTTCCAACTTTTCCTTTTTTTCTTCGCTAATGGTTTTGATCGCCCTTTTCACAGAGTTATCAATGAGCTCATTAGTCACATCAGCTACCGTCAATTGGAGTGTGTATTGTCTTCTGGATAACCACGTGGGTAATACCAACTTGCCGATGTTAGATTGATCTTTCACTTCATCTTCAAAAATGACTTTGCTTAATTCACTAGAAACTTCCTGTGATTCAACGGTAGGTGATGTTGTGTTCCCCCATAGCCATGAAATAGTGGATAATTGAGTCTCATCAATTCTTTCCCGTTCTTTTTCTTGGAGCAGTGCAGCGACAGCATTGAGCATGCGATATTCCATTGTCTGCGCAACGCGAACAAGCTCTACATCACCATGAGCAGTATAATATTCACCGTGTTTTTCGAGATTTGCTTTGGCTTGGGTAAACTCAGGATGAGACGTCCAAACATACTGTGCAACCTTTTCCTGAACAGCATATAAAATGGCTTGATCGATAGAGCGGCTAACATTTAAGCTGCTTTCAACATCAAGGATGGCTTTTTTAATGAGATGGGTGAGGTTGGTTGGACAAAAGATTTCATCATCTTCCATTTTGAATTTACTGACGATTTCTTTTGCTTTAAGTTTAACGACGGACAGGCGCCCACGATGATCAGCCTTGCCCACTTTTTCAATGTCTTCCCACGAAGGTGTTAACGCTAAAGAACGTGCCGCTGTTATTCTGCCTGCGGCAAGAAGTACTTCTTTCGTCCACAACTCTCTTGATACGCAATCTTTAATAATTGTCGTGATTTTATCATCTTGAGGTTCCTGAGGATGATTTGTTTGCGCCCAGATGATCGGCGGATGTGCAGGGACGAGATTCATCGCTTGATCAAGCGGATCGAGCCTGGCTGGATTTTGTTCGATCCCTAAAGTAACTTTGTTCGCAAAGACAACAAGTAAGGGAGCGCGACGTTTTGCTTCGTCAACAATGCCCATATCTTTAGGATCATAGTCTACGCCCATCGAGGCGTCTCGCATAAGTCTTCCTGCCGCTAATAAAATATCATCATTCCATAATTTTTTTAAAACATCACGCCTTAAATCCACTTGTCGATTAGAGATGTTCACTACCTCGGTTGATTTATCATCCAGCGATTGAATGGCAATCGTTTTGCTGTGAAAATGCAGTTCCGGATCGCCTGTCTGTTGTGTCGTTTTTTGCGTCAGTTCCAAAAGATTGGCTGATGCATAAATGGAGTCTTTAAGCGTACGATATTGCTCCAAAAACTCAATGGTTTGCCTGGTAATAAGATTAATTCTTTTTAAGACAGGCTCTGGTATCGGCACATATCTATTCTTATTGCTATCGACGAGTTTCTGGGCTGCGTACCAAATGGCCTGCTTTACAAGCTCGGATGCCGTCATCATTTTACTGCTCCACAATGTTGTTGGTCTATTCATAGTTTATAGACTAACACTCATTGCGTATGTCGGGAAAATCCTGATTTTCAAAAACTCATTTATACTTGTACCCTTGGGACAAACGCTTAACTTAAGGAGAATAGGGATGGAACTGACCAATCGCAACGCGGCATTTTATATTGCAGGCTGTTTCGTGATTTTCCTCCTTACGTGGTATGACAGCGCGCATGCACATATTTGGACGAATACGCTGAATCACTACATCACCGCGTCGATCGTATTGCCGATGCAGCCAGTAGGGCAGGGCCAAATTTTATACCACAGCTTTTTATCAGGCGTGACGGACTTAGGCGACAACCTTGCGTTTGCGATCGTGCTATTGCCTCTGTTTGCCTACCTTCTCTATAAAAAACAATTCAAGGTATTGATCGTCAGCGTGATAGTCGCCGTGGGCTCCATTTTGCTCAGCAAATTTTTCAAAACGATTGTGCATTCCCCTAGACCGATTCCCTATCAATTGGCAGATGGATCTTTCCCAAGCGGGCATGTGACGCGCGTGATGGTATGGTGCGGTCTTTTGATCACATTGAATGAATTAAAAGTGATTGTTTTTTCACGTTATATGAAATACCTGCTGATCCTTATCCCACTCTTCGTCGCGTTTACGCGTCTAGCACTAGGCCGCCATTGGTTGAGCGATGTGATAGGTGCATTTACCCTCGTCGCAGGTCTCCTGTTGATGATGTACGTGTATTTGCGGCGGGATTAATGATGTATAGGATTTCCAATGCAGGAACGGTGAGAACAAGCTCTCTAATAGAAATGGTGCTTCCTTCATTCGCTAGTTCGTTTCTCCACAGTGGCCGAGCCGCGATAGCATTTGCCATGTCCGCGTTGCTTATCGGCTCTGATGCAAAAGTATGTTGAGCATCGCCAGTGATGATGGCATAGAGCTTATGGTGAATCGTTTTGAAATCAAAATGGGGGCTAATACGTCTAAGTTCTTTGAGGCAATCAATGCTGGTCTGCGTGAGTTTATCCAGCTTTGCTTCGCGCGCATAGCGAATGGGTGGTAACTCAATGAACGGCAACTGCGGCGGAGCGAGGGCGTCTTGTGCTTGTTTCCTATCCGCTATTTTATACAAGAACGATGGCATCGCATCGTTGATAGACAGATGATGCTTGTTTAATCGTCTAAGAAAGATTAATAATTCATCGTGGTCAATTTTATCCAGCATTTGAAGCAATGTATGCCTCTGGTATTTATTGATCTCTGAGTTTTGAGTTTGTTCATCTGTAGCAAATGCAAGAATATTGCCTGGGATACGCTGAGTGCATGCAAAAGTAGCTTGTAGGATGCGTGCAGCGCCGGGTGTCATCCCGTTTTGCTTACGTTCTGCGTAGTCCCGTATCGCTTCGTTCATTTTCCTGTTTGCGGTGGTGATTCCTTCTGCAAAATCTAAATGAAAGTGGTTGGCCAAACGCTGCTGACTGCCTAGTGCATTAAAAAGCATGCCTCGTTGTCTTACTATTTGCGGTGAACAAGGGAATTCGGTCATTTCAAGTATTGAGAAGTTTTTTTTGTTTTCATCTGACACATCAGTTAGCGGATCTTGAGCATACTTTTCCAAGCAAGGTTGAAGGGCCTTCACCCAAAAACCACGGCTGGGATTGTCAGACGTGCCTACATTATGGATATATTTAATGATCGCTTCGACTGCAGTAACTAATGATTCTTGCTCTTTCCAAGCACTCAAGCCGTCGATCTCATCCATCAGCATGCGCGTGTCAAGGGAACGATAACCTAAGAAGCCTGCTACTTGCACAGGCAGTATCGTCGTTTGACGATAATTTTCAACAGCCTGTTTTAAGGCTATGATAAATTCAGCAGTTGTTGCATTTGGCATGATATTCCTCAAAACGCTTTAAGTTTCTTAACAACCGGCTCGTTTCTCAAATGCCGGTAATCAGGCAACCCATTCACATACGGTGGGTAGTCTTCGCCTTGAATCAACGGTTCCAGGTAATCACGGCACGCTTGCGTGATGCTAAAACCATCCTGAGAGATATAATCCGCCGGCATTTTCTTTTCCACATTCGCCATATCAGCCAGGTTGGCCTCTTTAATCCCCCACATATAAGGGATATTTGACTCCCTCACGATGACCGGCATGACCGCATTTTTGCCTTCAAGCGCGTATTCCAGGGCAGCCTTGCCAACTGCATAGGCCTGCTCTGCGTCAGTTCCTGAGGCCAAATGACGAGCACTACGTTGGAGATAATCTAACACCGCCCAATGGTATTTAAAGCCTAATTTGTCCTTAATTAAGGCAGCGATTGTCGGGGCCACGCCGCCTAATTGCGCATGCCCAAAGGCATCGGTTAAGCCTGATTCACTCAGGAATTTACCGTCGGCATTACGCACGCCTTCTGATACCACCATGGAACAGAAGCCGTATTTCTTCACGCAATCAGCCACTTTATTCAAGAAGGTTGCTTCATTGAAAGGGCGTTCAGGGAACAAAATGATATGAGGCCCGTCTTTTTCATGCGCTCTTGCCAAACCAGCTGCGGCGGCAATCCAACCCGCATGACGTCCCATCACTTCCATGATGAATACTTTCGTCGAAGAAGAACACATCGATGCAATATCATAAGACGCTTCACGGATACTGGTCGCTACATATTTAGCCACGGAGCCAAAGCCTGGGCAGGTATCGGTGATCGGCAAATCGTTATCGATCGTTTTGGGGATCCCAATGCATTGCAAAGGGTAACCCATTTTCTTCCCCAGTTGAGAGATTTTGTAGGCCGTGTCAGCAGAATCGCCGCCGCCATTGTACATAAATACGTCGATTTCATGCGCTTTGAAGACGGCCATGAGACGTTCATATTCTGCGGCGTGTGTTTCGATGTCTTTCAACTTATAACGGCAAGAGCCAAATGCGCCGCCAGGCGTATAGCGTAATGATTGGATGGCGATCTTGGATTCAAACGAGGTATCGATCAAGTCTTCATGCAAGACGCCTAAGATTCCATTGCGCGCAGCGTAGACTTTGCCAACTTTGTGACCAGCAGCACGAGCCGTTTCTATCACACCCGCTGCACTTGCATTGATAACGGCCGTGACACCGCCAGATTGTGCGTATAGAATGTTCTTAGGCTTCATAATACTCTCCCGAAAATGGTAGGGGCATTATAAAACAGAATTTTCTTCAAGTGGGGGTCTTTCGTTCATGCATATTCACATAATGGGTGTAGCTGGCACATTTATGGCGGGGTTAGCCCGTCTGGCAAAAAACATGGGTTACACGGTCACGGGTTCTGAGCAAGCGGCGATTTATCCCCCGATGAGCACGCAACTTGAGCAAGATGGAATCACGTTGATGGCACCTTACTCGCCTGATAATTTAAATCCACGCCCTGACCATGTGATTGTGGGCAATGCGATCAAACGCGGTAATCCTGAAATTGAAGCAGTGTTGAATATGCAATTACCGTATAGCAGCGGACCTGAATGGTTGTCGAAGCATATTTTACAAGGTCGCCATGTGATGGCGGTAGCAGGCACGCATGGTAAAACAACGACGAGCACATTGCTGGCTTGGATCTTGCATGAAAATGCCATTGATGCGGGATATTTGATCGGTGGCGTGCCGCGCCAATTGCAAGGATCAGCATACTTAGGTACGTCGCCGTATTTTGTGATTGAAGCGGACGAATATGACAGCGCATTTTTTGATAAACGATCGAAGTTTATTCATTACCGTCCTCGCACGGCGATCATTAATAACATTGAATTTGATCATGCAGATATTTTTGATAATGTCGCGGCAATTCAAAAGCAGTTTCATCATTTGGTGAGGATTATTCCATCGGAAGGTTTGATTGTGCACCCGTTGCAAGATCATTATGTCGATGAAGTGTTGAAGATGGGCGTGTGGACGCCGTGTGAAACATTTGGTTTAAACGGTGCGGGGATTCGAGCAGAATTAATCAAACCTGATGGCAGTGAATTTGAAGTGTATGATCATGGGAAGCTTGTTGGCCGTGTCACGTGGTCATTAACGGGCGAGCACAATGTGATGAATGCATTGGCTGCGATCACGGCCGCGAAAGCAGCGAACGTCGAACCGAAATTTGCACTTGAACCATTGTGTCGTTTTTTAGCACCGAAGCGCCGCATGGAAATGATCGTTGATCATAAAGGCGTGCGTGTTTATGATGATTTCGCGCATCATCCTACGGCGATCGAAAAGACTCTGCATGGTTTGCGTATGAAAGTGGGCGATTCCAAAATCATCGTGTTGCTTGAAATGCGTTCATACAGCATGCGATCGAACGTGCATGGCGATGCAGTGATTAAATCATTAGCAGAAGCGGATGAGGTGTATGTGTTGAAACCGAAAGAATCAGCAGATGCAGTGGAAAAGCTCGCAAAGGGCCAAAAAAATTGGCATTGTTTTGATGATATTGTGCCGATGAAAAAAGCGATGATGACGACGTTAAAATCAGGCGAACATGTATTGATCATGAGTAATGGATCGTTTGATGGGCTACGAGAGCAGCTAGTTCAAGATCTGAGTTGATTCGGTTTAATGTATTGTATCATCTGTTTGATATAGACCTGCAATATTCAACCAATGAGGTTGTATATCCGTATCCGCATTCATGAATACAGTACCTGTGCTGTAGGTATGAAGCAATGTATCATCCACAAAGTGCACGCCATTTGTTTGCGACATCCATCCATAAGGCAAGTATGTCCAAACGCCGCCGACATGATTATCATCAGACAGTGGTGTAAAGTGTTGTTGTAACCCTTCTGCTTGTGCATGGCGAGTATGAGCGACATCGAGCAATGCAGTCATAATGTTATTGAAATCATTTAGTGTGATAGGAATGATACCGCCACTGAGAGGTTGCAATATCAGCGTATTGCTAAGTTGAGCCGGACTGAATCCTGCATTTTCCAAGGAGTTATATGCGTTGCTGTTTGCGCCGATGACTTGGACTAATGGAAGCACTTCAAGCCCGGTTTCTTCGGCGATAGCACCTTCGTCAAATTGGTCTTGGTCCAAGATATTTTGTGTCGTCAAGAACCCGTTGACAATGCCATTATCAGGCGTTGGCGTAGGTGTAGGTGTTGGAGGTACTGGAGGCACAGGTGGTGTTGGGCCTGCACGCAATGCCAAGGTGCATGCTGCACCGCAGAATTGTAAGTTTGGATAGTCACCAGACGTCAAGTTCCATGTCGATGCAAAGTTAAATGTGCTGTAAGTGCTTGCGCTGCCCATGACTGCACTGTTGTCGCTACCGAAGATATCGGTTGATCCCGTATTGGTACCAACAGATGATGGCGTGACACGTGTATCGTAGTATCCTTGAATTGCACCGCTGCTGGCGCCAGCGATAGCGCCTAAATTCGTGACAGTCGAACCTGAATAGATAGTACCGACAGCCAATGCATTGAGAATGATGCCGCCATCATTCGTGCCGACGATGCCACCCACCGATGTGCCTGAAGGTGTTCTGATAACCCCTGTGAACAAGACGTTGTCTAATGTGACGCCAGAGTCATCGATTAAACCAGCGATACCACCGGTGTTGACGACACCCACAACGGTATGCATTGCAGGGTTAGCAGCGCCATTGATATAGACATAGCCGCTGATTTGACCTGCGATACCACCGGTGTTGAACGTACCATGAACCGTACCCGTCATCAACGCATTAACGATAACCGAATTATTCATCAGACCGAAGATACCGCCTGTATTAGTAACACCCGTTACTGTGCCTGTTTGGAAGGTATTATCACCTGCGAACGAGCTGGTGAACGTTGTGGGGTCAGCACTATTCGTATACGTACCTGTCGAGTAACCAACGATACCACCGACGTTCATATTACCCGTGACATTGTTTTGTCCTACCATGCCACTGAATCTAGAACCATTCGATTCACCGATGATGCCACCGACATTCGTCGAATTAGATGCATACACATCAGCAAGGCTATATAACGTGCTTTGTGTATAGAAGTCTGCAACATTCGTATCAGGTACATTTAAAGCTTGGCCAATCACGCCACCGACGTTTGTACCATCACTGAAGGTCAATACGCTTGGCAATGTATAAACGCTGAGCATTGATGCAGAGTTAGGTGTTAAGAGTGCGCCACCGGTCATCAGACCAACGACACCACCAATATTCGAGCTACCTGGTGCGACGTTAAATAATGTGGCTGCTGTGCTATTAATTGTGACAGAACTTGAATCAATCCATCCATCAGTGCCAAGGCTGCCGACGATACCACCCAAGTTATTGCCTCCACCGGTTAAGGTCAAGGCGACATTTTGATTATTACCGTAAACAATCGTGCCTGATAATTTACCAGCGGTCGTTGCGCCTAAGCTACCAACGATACCACCGACAGTATCAACACCCGACACATTGGCTGCGACTGTTAATGCGCCAGACAATGTACCCGATTGATAACCCACAATACCACCAACCGTGTCGGTACCATTGACAGTACCCGTATCCGTCATCGCATTAGCACTGCCCACAGCAGAGTAACCGACGATACCACCGGCATAAGTACCCGTAGCATTGACTGCAGCAGCATTGCTGAACAATCCTGTTGCATTATTCGTGCCCGAACCATATTGGCCGATCAAACCGCCCACATCGCTGACGCCATTCACTGTGCCACCTGTGCTTGAGAAGCTTGCGCCAGCAGCGAGAGTGACACTGTTCAAGTAACCGACATCACCACCGACATTGTTGGCTAAACCAGTCACTGTGCCACCGGATAATGTATACGAACCAGCCAATGTATTGCTGTTCGACGAACCTAAGATACCGCCGACATCATTGCCGCTGCCTTGAACCGTACCACCGCTCATCGCGAACGTTCCAGCTGTCACATTCGTGCTCGTCAAGTTACCAACGACACCGCCGACATCGTTTTGTCCGTAAACGATACCACCGGATTGCATGGTAAAGGTACCACCCGAAATCGTACTGCTTGCAACGCTACCGAATAAACCGCCAATGCTATTATTCGCAGAATTATTCGCATTTACCGTACCGGTATTAGTGTATGTGCCAGAGTGAATCGTGCTGCCTGTGACTGAGCCGATCAAGCCGCCCATAGCGCCATTGCCTTGTACGCTACCTTGGTTTGAGAATGTATCGGCCAACGTTGCGCCGAGTGTCGAACCATTGGTGAGAGAACCAATGATGCCGCCTGCGATGGTATTGCCCGTAATCGAGTTGACGTTTGTGAAGTTGACATTATCGATGCTGGAATTATTGACCAAGCCGATGATGCCACCCATATTATTACCGCCAGACATATCGGTGGCAGACGTTAACGTGCCACCTGAATAGGTAGCGTTGAGCATTTCGCCAATTAATCCGCCAACATTAGTGCTGCCCGATGCGATCATAGGTGAGAGGAAGGTGATCGAAGCTGTACCAATGTTAGCAGAACCGGATAGGACACCCACAACGCCGCCAACGTTCGTTGAGGTGCCAAAACTTGCATCTGTGATGAAAGAAGAATTTGAATTGCCTAATACAGCGCTACCATCCATGAGGCCGACGAAACCGCCGACACCGGTAGGGCTGCTGATGGTATCGGAACCGAGATTGAGTACAACCATGTTACCCAATTCTTGAGCGGTGCCGCCTAAATGACCGATAGCACCGCCGGCATATGAAGTTGTTGCAATGACGGTGGTGCCATTGTTCACCAAATATCCGCCGCTGAAGTTACCGCCGGTGACTTCACCGACAACACCGCCGACATTCGATGCGCCTTGAACAGTGACTGCTTCATCTTGTAATGTTGCTGCGAGTGTACCGCCCGTGACGCTACCAATCGTACCGCCAACATCTGAACCTGTGCCTGTGACACTGTTGTAGTTATCAGCAAATGTATTGACATCGAGCGTGCCACTTGAGAATTTACCGATAACACCGCCGACGCTATTGACGCCGCTCATCGCAGCGTTATTGTAAAGTTGCGCTCCCGTGAAGTTACCACCCGTGACTGTGCCGAACAATCCGCCGATCGATGTTTGCGTTGATGTGCCTGTGAATGCATAGTAGTTATTCAATGTGCCCGAGAACGTACCAGCAGAGAAGTTGCTCATGATACCGCCAAGGGTTGTCGCATTGGCATCAGTGACAGCACCGTAGTTGCTTGCAGTGTCGCCAAACACAGCGTTGCTGCCCATGCTACCAAAGATACCGCCTAAGCTTGTAATCGTCGCAGTCGAGCTTACCGTGGCATTATTGGTCAAGTTATTGGTGTTGCCAGGTGTGGTCGTTCCATAGAGATAATTACCGACCAAACCGCCGACGTTTGCACTACCGCTCACGGTTGCGCCAGAAGCTGTCGTCATATTGGCGGGAATATCGATAACGGCATTCGTATCCATGGTACCGACTAATCCGCCGACACTGGTGGTACCTGTGATGGCAGCAGTGCCTGTGAGTGCATAGCTGCCTTCCAGGTAGGCTCCAGAAACTTTACCTGCGATACCGCCGACGTTTGTTAAACCGGTGACGTTGCCTGCAGTGCTCAAAGCGCCGTATAACATAGTCGTTGTAGAAGTGCCATTGACGTAACCGATCATGCCGCC
>Ga0206795_1062_pt1 | contig 14811 bp, 9 predicted proteins | sample Alteio_BWOrgCont_71_FD_152872 | JGI IMG/M metagenome (GOLD analysis project Ga0206795, IMG submission 152872) | Enriched cells from forest soil in Barre Woods Harvard Forest LTER site, Petersham, Massachusetts, United States -... | ecosystem: Environmental > Terrestrial > Soil > Temperate forest > O... | reverse complement strand
TCATGTTCGGCTCCTTCTCCCGAACCTTCGGTCGTCGATGCCCAGAGTCTAATCCCGCCGCGACAGAGCAAACACTGTTATGAAATCAAGTGGAATCTGAATACTCGAGGTCAATAAACACTCGCGCGCTTCCCAAGTACAAGGGCTCTAACTACCTGTCATGTCTGAGGAGGAGAATCTTGACCTCGGCCGCTGGCGCCCGAAGGAATAACTGGTAGCGTCATTTCAGATGGATGCGTGCTGTCATGGATGATCGACTGATTCGCAGCATGCCATTTTGTGCTAGCGCCAAATACTTCGCCTGTATTTGGATTGGGGGCGAACTGAGGAAAATCGCTCGAGGAAATTTCCAGACGAATTCGGTGACCAGGTTGGAAGAGATTGCTGGTCGGCCAAATATGAATATGGTATTGGTATATGCGGCCTGGTTCAATGGGCGACGGATCTGATATCGATTCACGAAAACGGGTAGCCTGTATGCCATTGTTCAGGTTTACGGCGGTGCCGTCGGGAAAGACATCGACCAGCTTGGCTGTGAAATCGGTGTCCGGCACCGAAGAGCTGGCATAAAGCGTGACGGTTATCGGTCCCGTTACTTCAAGCGGAACTTTTAGCGGTTGGCTGGAGTAGACAAGGATATCGCTTCGCTGCTCTATCGCGGATTGGTCAAACTGCCCTTGCGGACCACTTGTCCACGAGCAGCAGGAATGGCCACCGACGCTAGGTGCCGGATTCGACGGGTCGTAGACGAACTCATCGGATTCTGCGTTCGCTGTCGCTGGTCCGCTCGCATCACCAGAGGTCGCATGGTCGCTTGTGCCGGGATGCGTCATAGTCAGAACCCCATTGCCCATCACGGATGCGGCATTTCCTCCGCTCGCCAGATACCATTTCTGATATTGCGTATCTCGCAATGGCCACTCTGCGGAGCTATGCCATTTGTTCTCTCCCATCTCAAAGTAGTCGACGCGGGGTCCCGTGATAACGCCGCTATCTTTACCCTTAAGGAAATGATCGAACCACGCGAGCATCAGTTCATTGACCGGGCTGTTGGCAACCGGGCCAATAGCTTTGAGCCGTGGACTTACGGGACTGTCTGGACGGCCCCATCCCAGATGCTCCCACGGGCCGATCACGATGCGTTGGTTATTCCGCGCGAGTTCATTGGCACCCTCCGTGAGCATCCCGTTAAAGTTTCGCAGGGCCCCATTCAGGAAGGCATCGTACCAGCCCTCGAATGCCAGTACTGGCACATCCACCTTGCTGTACCTTGACTCAATGCTGAATGCCTTCCAATACGCGTCATCTGACGAGTGCTTGATGGCGTCGAAGTAGTACGGTGCGACGGCTGGATCTCCTGGATGAAACGGAGGAAATTGGTCGTAGGGCAGGAAGTGCATCCATTTTGCTATGTCTTTACCTTCCTCACGGAGCGACGCACTTAGCTTCGCGTCTCCACGGTTCGCGGCTGCGGAGCTGACAATTGTTTCCATCATCCAGTTCTGGATGAAGGCCAGGCGAAAGGCTCCATCCTCATAAGTCCAACCGTCGTAATAGTCAGACGCTGTGTTAGAGGGGACGATCGTCTTGAGGGAAGGCGGCGTGGCGGTGGCAGCCAGCCATTGGGTCGCTCCCACATAAGAAGAGCCGTACATCCCGACCTTGCCGTTAGAGCCGGGAAGATGCGCTGCCCACTCCACTGAATCGTAGCCATCATCGCGGTCGTTCGCATACTCATAGAACGTCCCCTGAGACGCATATTGTCCGCGAATGTCTTGGATCACGACGAGGTAGCAGTGAGACGCGAACCAGGCTGGCGTCTGAAAGCGCGATGGCTGCACCTGTGCGGCGGCTTTTCCGTACTGCGTCCGCATCAGGATCACCGGAACCAGTTCCTTGGTTGCGGGGTGATAAATGTCAGCTTTTAGAATCACGCCATCTCGCATGCGTGCGGGGACATCCGCCTCTTTGGTGACACCGCATGGTCCTTCGCCACCAGGAGGTGGCCATGATGGAAATGCGAAGGTCGAACTCACCAACACCAGCGGCACAAACATCAACCTGAAGCGTGATGTAATCGGCATTGTGATTGGCTACCTGGTCTGTGGCAACGTGTAAATCGGTTTCTTGTCTAGTGTCCGCCAGCTTGTCCCTGCATAGCCGAATTCGAAGGCAAGCTTATGAGGTTCGAAAACAGTCGATACGCGCCCGGTACCCCGAGCGGCAGCTCCCGGTAAAACGCATAGGCTGTGTACACATATGCTCCTGCTCCATAACGAGCAAAGAGCATGCCACCCTTTTGCGGATCCTGACCGGGATCATGCGTTTCGAGAAGTGGCTGGTATTGCGGATCCCACGACTGCATGAACTTTGATCCGCGCTCCTCGATCCAACCGTCAAAATCCGCCTGAGTGATCTTATTTGGCCAGGACAATACGGGACTGGATGGGTCCAGAAGAGTAACAACCGATTTCTCGTCGGTGACCTCTTCCGGGTCGGACGTCATTGTGTATGGGTAAGGCCCGAAATTATGGTCGAACTCCGGTGTTTGATATTGCACGATCACAACGCCGCCCTTCTTGACGTAGTCCAGCAGGCGTCCGTTATATGTTCGCAAATCCGCGCGAACGGCGTAGGCTCGAATGCCCACGACGATGACGCTGTACTTTCCCAGGTCGCTGCCAGCGAGGTCTTCCCGATTCAAAAAGTGGACATTCACGCCTAAGTTCTCAAGCGACTGTGGTACATCATCTCCGCTGCCCACGATGTAAGCCAGTTGGAGATTGGGAGCTACCTTTATGTTTGTTCCGGTTGTCTTATATTCGGCTGCTCTATAAAGAAAATACGGCCTCAGGCCCGGGTATCCGGTTTCTACATAGCCCTCTTTGTAATCGTGATTACCGTATGTTGCGACTGCTGTCAACTGATAGGGCTGCTCTGCCAGATGGCTGGGAAATACGCGGAAGCTGACGACCTGTTCTTCACCATCCTGAGCAAGCGCGAAGTTAAACGTTGCAGGCTCTGACCGCCAGCCATCAGGGATTTCAAGACGAAGAGTTCCCTGCGCTGTCCCTTTTACATTGCTGTGAACTTGTACGCTCACTGGAAACGATGTCTGGTCCAGCGGCACGATTCCTGCGCCCTGCAACATAGTCACGGAAATTGCAGGGCCCACCGGCATCGGATGAAAGACGATGCCAGGTCCAACCTCGCGCTGAATGGTTTGCACTACTTCACCGAGATGGATCTGGACGTCGTGATAGGAAGCAGTCACCCACGCTTCGAGGGGATACGGCGCAAGTGGCATCTCTCGATATTGCGGGTCGCGCAGGTCGTAATACGGTTGCTCGATGCTGGGGAGTTCAAAGTACGGTCTGGTGTAGCCTGCGTTATCCGCAATGTGGACGTCAAAGACCTCATCAAAGGTCCTGCCACCCTCGAGTTGGCCGGATGAGTTGCCTCTGGCTTGCAATCCCCAGCCAGTCGTCCCAGGTGTCTTCAACTCGATGCCATCGATCTTGATTGGAAGCGGGCCCGATTCCGTCACATGCACTTTGACGGGGAAGCTTTGGCCGGGAATCGCCATCGGAAACATCGGAGGGTCGCCAAAAAAACGGGCGAACATCCCCGTCGGAGGATTTGCTGGAGTGATATTGGATGCCACAGAAAGCCCCAGAGCCAGCACGAGGGCATCGTTGAACTGATCCTGCTTTACTTTCAACTCATGCAGCACATCGTATTTTGCTCTCGCAGACAGTCCGCTGCTCTTGACTGCGTCTACAAGATCGTTTGTGGCTTCGAAACCCTTGGCGAGTGTGTCTGCGATCTTGTCTGGATCGCTGATCGAGTAGGTATGAATTGCCTCTTCGATCAGCCCATTGATTGTGCCTAGCCCTTTAGTCAAAAAGGCGTGATCTTCACCTTGAGCCAGATCTCCGATCCCGGCTAAAGATATATCGATGCCATCGAAGAATGAATTCTCCTCGTCCTTCGCAGGGATGCGCGATCCAAAGCGGTGGTAGGGAGAACTTTCCGGCCCTGCTGCGGGAATGGCAGCGCCTTCATTCTGAGATTTTTGAAAACCGAGGCCCTCGCGGGAGATTTGCAGGTAATTCAACCCGCTAGCGCTGCTATAGGTGCCAGTCGGAACCTCCACAGTCGCGCTTACCGCTCCTGGCTCGAACTTACCGGAAATATAGTTCTGCACGCCGGCTGGCTGCCAATGATGCGTTGCATAGTCATAAAGGCCTTTGGGCGAAATGGTCTCCTTTTCTAACGAGAAAGGAACGCGCGCATATTCTTTCAGAGGGTTCCACGGTTGCAGCCCCTCCTTAATCTGATCGGGGAAGACAGTCGGATCACCCGCAGCGTTAAAAACCTCTTGCGCGAAGCGGCCTGCGGCGGCATGGTTTCCGTGACCGTCAGAGGGACCCCCTACGAAAACCGAGGTGATGACCAATGGGCGCGTGAGGCGGACAACGCGTACGACATCATAGAAGATACGATCGTGGCCCCATTTCTGCAGAGCCTCATCGAGGGTCTTAGAGAAGCCATAATCAGTCGCGATGGTGAAATATTGACTGACGCAATAATAGCGGTCGGCCTGAAGTAGTTCCTCAGTGCGGACGAGGCCAAGGGCATCCCATAGGTCTGAGGACATGACATTGGCGCCGCCCTCGCCACGATTGAGAGTCAGCAACGTGACGCTTGCGCCCTGAGAACGCGACGTGTATGCCAGAGTGCCGCCATCTTCGTCATCAGGATGCGCAGTGACCATCAACATGCTCGCGCGAGTATGAAGCTTCTGCAACTCCTCGAAAAGAGCCGTTGCGCCACGATTTTCAGGAATCGGCCGATGATCCTGGCGAGCTCCGCTTTGCACGGGACACGACGATTGCGCAAATGACTCGGGTAATAGCACGCTGCAGGGCATCCACGCTATCAAGAAGATGAGAGCGAGCCTAAGTCTTTGAATCATAGCCACTCATTCCTTTTGTGAGCCTGCCCTGGGTCAAAAGGGTGCGGAACCGAGGCCGCACCCGTTAAGGCTTTCAGGTGATACGTGATTAAGTTGGCTGGTCGCAGAAATTTGAAAATCAAACCGACTCATGCAGCTAAAAATAGAACTTTGCAGCTAATTGAATTTCACGCGGGTCTATCACAGTGTTCGTACTCTTTCCAAATGATCCGGGTGATGAGGTATCCGCAGCAGGATTAGCAAAGTTGGGGTGATTGAACGCGTTAAAGAATTCTCCGCGAATTTCGACACGCATGCTCTCTTTGATCGGGAAACTCTTAAACAAGCTCATATCCACTTGTTGAATTCCGGGCCCGTGGAACATGCGCGGACGGCAGGTGCCGAAATCGCCCGGCGCAGGCTGAGTAAAAGCTGCAGGGTTTATGTAGAATCACGTGGCAAAACTGCCCGCGTAGTCGTGAGGATTCTTTGAAGCTCCTGCAAGTGGATTTCCCGTGCAGTCCGGATAAGACTGATGGTCGGGCCCGGTAAAACTCGCGTCCGGAGCCGTAACGTCGAACGGAATGCCACCTTGGAAGCTCAGAATCGTATTGAACTGCCAGTTTCCGAGCAAGCGTGAGCCAACGCTGTCGTTATTCAGCAGCCAGCCTCCTTTGCCGATGGGCAGTTCCCACATAGCACTGGCTACAAACCGGTTACGGACATCCTGCTGTGAATTACTGAATTCATGGTAGTAATCGTATGCATTCTGGGGGAATGCATTTCCGGTCAGGTTGTCCACGTAGTCCGCCAGATTATGGGACCATGTATAGCTGATCAGGTACATTAGCCGATGCGATAACTGGCGCTTAAGGCTAGCTTCCAACGCTTCATAGTCGGTGATTCCATCATTTGTTCCAAGCTCCAGAAATCCGTGTTGGCCGGTGCCCTGTACTGATTCGCTTATAGTGTTTAGGTTTGGATAAGGGAACGTAACGACCGGTAGACCCCCGCTAAAGCTGGTCACGACTCCCTGATTCGCATTCCGGAGACGGTTCATCTTGCGTCCCCAGTTACCAACCCACGTAAGGTTAAATACGGTGTCGCTACTCACCTGCAGCTGCGAACCGAAGCTCGCTTGCTCGACGTAGCCGGTGCGTTCATTTGGATCCTGCGCCCTGATCTGCAACGCAGGCAGGTAGACGCCAAGCTCCTCAAGCTGCTCGGACGGGAATCCATTTTTGAGCTGAAAGACCGGAGTGGTGCTGCCAAGTTGCTGAGAAACCGAATCGTTGATCAGGAATGGAGGATTCAGCTGCAGCATCGCTTCCGATCCAATTCGATTGATGAACTGATGAAAGATGCCGAACCCGCCCCGAAATACCAACGGTGGCGCAACGTGATACGCGAAGCCAACGCGCGGCGAAAAGTCCGTCTTATCCGGATGAATGAGCGTACGGCCATACCATCCGTTGTTTCCGGTCGCCGTGATGATTTCTCCGCCGTTGGCCGGGCTGAAGTTGGAGGTTTCATTCGTGCGGTTCAGCCAGAAGGGTGGATATAGCTCGTACCGGAGACCATAGTTAACGGTGAGGTTCGGCGAAACGCGCCAGGTGTCCTGACCATAAAACGAATTGCCCCTGATGTAGTTATTTACCTCCAGAGCATTTTCATAGATAGCTTCAGTGACATCACCAAGAAGAAAGTCGGCAGGCGCAAATCCTGGGGTATTTGTATAGATACCCTCAGTCAAGATCGCGCCCTGCGGCGCTTCAAGATCGAAGAAGTTCAGCGAGTTCTCATGAAATTCGTAACCGAACTGGAGGCTGTGATTTCCCTTGAGAAGATAAACATCATCGACAAACTGCCACACCTGGGCCACTTGGAACTGGGGCCGGTAAATCGATGATCCAAGTGTGGTCAAACCGAAAACATACATTGGAGGAAGGCCAGCGGTCTCGGGAGTCACGGGAATACCAGTCAGCCCGAATTGCGGTGCTGCAGATTCGCCGAGCGTCAGCCCGATGGGATCGCTGTGTGAGTAATCACGAAGAAATCCAAAATGAGCGGCATTCACCAGTGCCGACGATGGGGTGTACGTCCATCCCAGGGCTGTGGATTGGTCGTGAAGTATGTACTGGGTGGAAAATTCTCCGTTCCCTGCCAATGGATTTGCCGTCCAGAGCGGCGATTGGTAATTAGACCAGTCATAGCTGTAGCGTCCGAAAATCGCGTTGTGCTTGTTCAAGGTGTAATCTACACGTCCAGTCGCAATTTGTGTGTTTGTGGGTACAGAGGTGACGAACTGATAATTTGGCGCGCCGGTATATGCAGTTCCGATATTCGGATCTGGATAAAGAGCCATGAGCTTGGCTCCCACAGGATCGATGCAAGCTGGCTGGATGACGTTGTTCACGATGCAACCCGTCTGCCCGTTGGCCACAGCCTGCAGCTTATAGGTTCCCGAGAGTGCGCTGAAGTCGCCCGCCTTCATTGCCGGGGTCGGTACCGTCGAATAGACACTTTGCGCCTGGCTGCTCAACAAGCCTTGATAGGCAGCGAAGAAAAATAGGCGGTCGTGAACGATAGGTCCGCCAATTGTCCCGCCAAACTGATTCTGATCGAAATGGCCTTTCGGCGTCCCCGTATAGTTGTTGAAATAAGTGTTGGCATCCAAAGCGCTGTTTCGCAGATAGTCCCAGACGTCTCCATGGAAATGATTACTGCCCGATTTTGTGGAGGCATTGATGACCGCTCCAGCTGATGTCCCGAATTCCGTTGAGTAGGTTCTCGTTTGTATGCGGAATTCCTCCAGCGCGTCCGGAGGCGGAATAACGGCCTGTACAGATTGCTCTTGCAGGTTTTCCGACCCGGTGTTGTTGTCGATGCCGTCGAGCGAGAAGTAATTTTGCAGCTCGAGATTGCCGTTGGCGCTGAAACGTCCCTCAGCTGGGTTTGCCACTTCTACGTCGGGATTGTGGTAAACGCCCGGCTCCAGGAGCGCGAGCTGATCGTAATTACGTCCGTTCAGGGGAAGATCGTTGATCTGACGGCTGTCGATCAACCCTCCAACATCCGCCGATTGGGTTTGCAGTCCTTGCGCGGTTGAAGTTACCGTAACTTCCTGTTGCAGATTTCCGATTCGAAGCACAAAATCAGTTTGCGCCCTGGTCTGTACATTGATATGTACGGCAGGTTGGACCTCGGTGGCATAGCCAGTAAACGACACCTTCACGCTATAGACGCCTGGAATCAGGGCTAGTCTCTGATAGGTGCCGTCGGAATTCGTGAGAGCGGTATCAACGACATTGGTATCGGTATTCGTGATTTCAACCTTCGCACCGACAATGACTGCGCCACTCGCGTCGCGCACGGTTCCCACAATTGAGCCAGTATCGATCTGGGCGAATGCATGAGCTGACAAGACGAGGGCGGCTGTAGCCGCAAGGATTGCGCGCTTGCCAATCACTATCAAAAATGCTTTTTTGGATGCACCTCTGGGTTGCACGGACTGCCTCCTGGATACCCCGAGCCTGATTGGATGACTGTTGAATTAACTCGTTCGTGACGACCGAAGATACATCGGGAAACAGTCGTCTTAGAGACACAACCATTCCGAATTGTCGACTGTGCACGCATCGGTCCAAGTCCAGATGAAGCTGACGACAATAGATTGACCAGAAAGTTACGTTAGCATTAACGAAAACGCAAGAACTTTTATCGGGGAAGTTCCAGCTCTTTTGGAAACGCGGCCTTCGGCATGCTAGATTGCATCAGTATAGGAGCGGCTCTCACACACGGCAGTGTTTTTGAACCACGATTTTGGCGCTCCAGGATATTTAACGGCAAATGAACGTTAGCGCTTAACTAAAATGCCTCTTTCGAGTGCAAATGGCTTTCATTCGACCTCCGACACCGCGATGAACGGTTCTGAATCACAACCAGCCACGGCGGCATCTGTGCACAAACAGCAGACGCCTGAGCTGGAGCGAGGTGTCGGGCTCTGGGGCGCAATATCGACCAATGTCTTGAATATGGTTGGTATCGGACCTTTTCTTACGATCCCCTTAATTCTCGCCGCCATGGGTGGACCGCAGGCCATGCTCGGCTGGATTCTCGGAGCTCTGATCGCACTATGCGATGGCCTGGTTTGGGCCGAACTAGGCTCAGCAATGCCACAGTCCGGAGGACCGTACCACTATCTCCTCGAAGCCTTCGGTCCGCGTAGCTTAGGGCGCCTTCTCAGTTTCCTTTTTCTGTGGCAGACACTACTCGTGGGGCCGCTTTCAATTGCGTCGGGAGCTGTGGGCTTCGTGCAGTATGCAAAGTATCTGGTCCCATCGATTCACGGCTGGCAATTCCCAGTGGTCGCTGCCACTGTGTGCCTATTCAATACGGCGCTCCTTCTACGCAGAATTCGAACGATCAGCGGACTCTCGGTAGTGATCGCGATTATTGTTCTCGGAACGGGTGGCTGGATTCTTCTTACCGGTCTGCTGCATTTTCGTGCTGCCCTGGCTTTCGATTTTCCCCGCATGGGCTCGGGTCTATCCCGCGGCTTTTGGACTGGTCTCGGAGCCGCGACGCTGATCGCACTCTACGATTACGGCGGCTACTTCAACGTCTGCCTCATTGGTGGAGAGGTGCAGTGCCCACGTAAGACTATCCCGCGATCCATCCTGATCAGCATCGGCGTCGTGGGACTGTTGTATCTCGCTATGAATATTTCTATCCTGGGCGTCGTCCCCTGGCGCGAGGCGATGCATTCAGACGCGATCGTTGCTGACTTCATGAGGCGAATTTACGGCATAGCGGGTGCACGGATTGTTTCCGTTCTGATCTTGATTGCGACTTTTGGTTCGGTTTTTGCCGTACTTCTCGGATATTCCCGCGTTCCATTTGCGGCTGCTGCCGATGGACGCTTCTTTTCAATCTTTGCCCGGGTCCATTCAAAGGATCAGTATCCCATCGTTGCCGTCTTGACCATGGGACTGCTCTCGGCGCTGGCTTGTGTCTTCAGCCTCTCCGAACTGATAAATACGCTCATCGTCGTTCAGACGATGCTGCAGTTCATCGCGCAATGCGTTGCCGTGTTCCTGCTACGACGTGGTTCCCATAACAATCCTTTGTCCTATCGCATGCCGCTATTCCCATTGCCAGCCCTGGTGGCGCTGGGCGGCTGGATCTACATCGTTGTAACTAGTGGTGCGCGATACATTGGAATTGGAGCGCTGCTGATTGTGATCGGCGTAGCCGCATTCCTGCTGCGGTCTGTTCGTACGCACGAATGGCCTTTTGGGGTGGCATGAACAAAGCGTGGGATGTCGCGGTGGCGGGCGAGATATTCGCCGATCATGTGTTTTCAGGCTTTGCGCGATGGCCTCAGCCGGGGGAAGAACTCTTTACCGATAGTTACGTGCGCGAGGTAGGCGGAGGTGCGGCAATTACAGCATGCGGTCTGGCGCGATTGGGCCGCAGATCCGCCCTCCTTGCAGTTGCAGGTCGAGAAGACGCATGGATCGGGGCCCGCCTGCGTAGCTGCGATGTCATCGTAGAAGGCCTCAAACTGACAGAAGAAGGCACGGCGGTTACCGTGAGCCTGTCAACTCGTGACGATCGTTCTTTCTTTACGTGGCCGGGCGCGAATAAGCAACTTGCTGAGCATCTCCGCGACCCTGATACACAAGCCCAACTGGCTCAGGCGAGACATGTACACTTTGCCGTCGCACTGGATCGGGCGTTAGCTATAGACCTCTTTCCACCGCTCAAGCATAACGGCTGTACGCTCTCTATCGATCCCGGCTATCACCCGGATTGGCTCACGGAGGCAGAAAACTGGGACACCTGCCGGGAAGTCGATTTTTTTCTTCCGAATGAAAAGGAAGGACAGATCATGACGAGTCGCGAAAGACCTGAGGAGATACTCGGCGAGCTCACGTCCGCGGGAATTCATGGTGCCGTCCTGAAGCTAGGCCGCAACGGCGCAGCTGCCCTGGTGAATAGTCAGATGATTCGGGTACGCCCCCCAGTAGTAGAAGCCATAGACACCACAGGCGCCGGAGACGCCTTCGATGCCGGACTCATTGACGCGACTCTCGACTCACAGTCGGTACCCGCAGCATTAGAGAGGGGCTGTCTCTGTGGATCTCTTTCCACGCGCCGGGCGGGTGCAATCAGCGCTCTTCCAGGACGGGAGGAACTGGACCTCTATTATGAGCAGATCAGGCAATCTTAAGCTCGCTTTGATTGGCGGTGGCGGTGTGCGCACCCCGCTGGTGATCTTTGGCATCAACGAATCTGCACGCCTGCTTGGGGCCGAGGAACTCGCTTTGTATGATCCCGACTCCGAGCGCGTTCGCATCATGGCTGAATTAGGTCGTGCAATCGTGGCCCACGAAGGCGGAAGTTTGCGCATTCGCGTGGCAGCATCCGCCGAGGATGCTGTTATGGATGCCAGATTTGTGCTGAGCAGCATACGCGTTGGTGGAATCAGCTCACGGGCGCAGGATGAGCGAACGGCACTGGACCACGGATATCCTGGACAAGAAACGACCGGCCCAGGCGGAGTGGCTATGGCCCTGCGCACCGTGGGCCCTTCACTCGAATATGCGCGCCTGGTAGAGAAGCGGAGTCCGAACGCATGGTTCATCAACTTCACCAACCCGGCAGGCCTGATCACTCAAGCCATCTCTCAGCACACCGGGGTTCGTGTCGTTGGGATCTGCGATACTCCGGACGAGCTTTTTCATCGCATTGCCGGAGTGCTCCAGGTTTCCTCGCAGCGCGTGCGCTGCGACTACCTTGGTCTTAATCATCTGGGCTGGATCCGACGCGTGCTTATAGATGGAAAGGATGTACTGGCTCGTCTGCTCAGGGACGACACTGCGCTCGATCAGCTTTATCACGCTCGTCTGTTTAACCCTGATCTTCTCCGCAGCCTCGAATTGCTTCCAACCGAGTACCTTTTCTTCTATTACTGTCGCCGCCGCGCTCTGGCTAACCAGCAGGCCGCAGGTACGACGCGAGGTGAGGAAGTAAGCCGCCTGAATGCGCGGCTGATAACGGACCTTGCTGATCATCTGAAGGGCGGCAGCCCCGACGAAGCGATCTCCCTTTACACCAGCTATCTCAACCAGCGCTCGGGCTCATATATGAAACTGGAGGCGAGCGCCGGTTCGGCATTTGACGAGAGCAATGCATTGCAGGAAGACCCGTTTCGTACCGCCACTGGCTATCATCGTATCGCCCTCGACGTCATGAAGGCTCTTTGTGGACTGGAGCCTCGCCGGTTGATTGTCAATGTTCCGAATCATGGCGCTATCACGGAAATTGGCGAAGCGGACATCGTAGAGGTTCCGTGCACGATTGCCAACGATTCGATACAACCTGAGGCGTGCGGAGCGCTGCCCGAGGCGGTGAAGGGACTAGTGCTCGCAGTCAAGGCTTATGAGCGCGCCGCGATCGAAGCCGCCGTCTCCGGATCGACCATGCTTGCTCGAAAGGCTATGCTGCTCTATCCTCCCATCGGAGAATGGGAGCCGACACACGGGCTGCTGAACGACATGATCCAACACAATCCCAGTCTGCAGTACTTCCGCGCCTGCTCGCATGATGAAACAGCCTGAAATCTTCGGAGGTGCGCTTCTGTGCCCGTTCGTCTGAAAGATATTGCGCGCGATCTCGGTGTTTCCGTGGTCACTGTTTCCAAGGTACTGCGGGGCAACACTGATGTCGGCAAGGAAACACGTAACCGCGTAATAAGGCGAATGCAGGAGCTAAACTATCGTCCGAATATGATGGCGCGCGGTTTGGCGAGCGGACGCACATATACGGTCGGCCTTGTCGTACCGGATCTGGTGCAGCCCTACTTCGCTGAACTCGCCAAGTCGATCAGCGGCAGTTTGCGCAAGGCTAATCGGGCTCTCATTCTCGCTTCCTCTGAAGACGATCCTGAGATAGAACACAGTGAGATTCGTACGCTTCTATCACGTGGCATCGACGTTCTTCTCGTCGCATCATGTCAGCAGAACTTAAGGAACTTTTATGAGCTGGGAGATCAACGCACCCCCTACATTCTCGTAGACCGTGATGTTCCTCATCTGGCCGCCAATTTCGTGGGTATCGACGATTTCCGTGCAGGTGAGATCGCCACCGAACATTTGATTGAATCGGGGAAAAAGCGCGTCGCGCATATCGCAGGCAAGGAAATTCAACCTTCCAAGGAACGTCTTCGTGGTTACAAGAGCGCTCTGAGCAATCATCGTATCAAGATTCCAGAAGACTACGTTGTGCTGCAGGACAGCTTAGAGCAGAAAGGTGACATAGTCGGCTACCGCAGTATGCAGCGACTGCTAGAGTTGCAAAACCCACCCAACGCCGTCTTTTGCTATAACGATCAGGCTGCCATCGGAGCCATGCACGCGGCCTTCGAGGCCGGACTCAGAGTCCCCGAAGATATCGCATTTGTCGGATGTGGAAACATTGGCTATACCGAGTATCTGCGATGTCCCCTTACGACAATTGACCAATCAGTGTCCGAACTCGGACGAATCGCCGGCGAGCTAGCTTTGAGCCTTGATCAAGACAATACCCAGCCACCAAGGACGATTCTGCTCCAGCCGAAGCTGATCGCGCGCAACTCAACCATCCGATTTCCGCAAGTTGCCACATCCGGCCGCCCGGTGAAAGCTGGCAAGCGGTTCGTCGCCGGCAAGGCACGCGGGGATTCAACATAAGTCAGTGTTGTAAGTCCGCTGGGAACACAAAATCTCCATCTTAAATAGCACTATTCGAGGTTAGGTCGGAAAACAAAGCGGCCGCCAAACCAAACTCTTTGGCGGGCAACTGTTCAAGGTTCGCTGCGTTTCATCAAGGGGGTGTTTTTCGAAGCTCGGCGGTCATGGGTTGCTCCGGCGGCTCTATCATTTTTCTGGATAGCTGCTGCGAAAACGCCATTCCTGACTCGTGCCGCAAGGAAACAAACTTCTTCGCGATTAGCGTTAGCATCCGCAAAAATACCTCCTCTCCTCTCCGCAGCTAACTGTTCACGGACTGGTTGACCGCGATCCACTCCGCCACGAAATGAAGAAGCAGGCGCAAGCAGTGGAACCATCGCAAATAAACTCATTCACCAGCCAGGTCTGCGAAAGGACAGCTTCAACCCCCAGAACAGAGCTGAAGACTTCGCACATAGAGGACCATTGGACCAGATGGAGCTCGACCAGATGGAGCTCGACCTTGCGGTTCCCTGGTCACGATCTGCCCCGAAGCCGGCTAAGTTCACGGCGATCGCGCTTCGATGGTTTGCCCTCCCGCGACGCTTCGAAATGCGGCAAGGTTTTGCGCCCTAACGCCAACTTTAGACGCAAATCCCGACTTTCCTCGGTCTCACAGTACAGCGTCTGCGCAACCGCCGCAGGGCCGCGCACCTCACTCAGAAGCAGGACCTTCACCTGAACGTCGCCGCCGTCATTCTTCACCTGCAACAGGTCACCGACTCGGACCTCGCGTGAAGCCTTAGGCGGTTGGCCGTTGGACTGAATCCTGCCGAGTTCGCACGCTCTTGCAGCCGGTGAACGCGTCTTGAAGAATCTGGCAGCCCAGAGCCACTTGTCCATTCGTATGCAGGTCATGATCCATTCTCATATAAAGGAGGCCAGACCCGGCCCGTCGGCAAAACAGACTGTCCACGATCGCAACTAGGTTGGTGAAGAGATATTGAGTAGTTCAAGTCGGCATAACCCGATAAAATCTATTATCGCGGAATTCAGTCTCGAATCGTCCGTTCCCGGCCTTAATCGCCACAAAGCCCGAGTCAAGGTCGCAGCATGTGTTGAGTTCGGCGTCTGGGCCAC
>Ga0206795_1128_pt1 | contig 14914 bp, 6 predicted proteins | sample Alteio_BWOrgCont_71_FD_152872 | JGI IMG/M metagenome (GOLD analysis project Ga0206795, IMG submission 152872) | Enriched cells from forest soil in Barre Woods Harvard Forest LTER site, Petersham, Massachusetts, United States -... | ecosystem: Environmental > Terrestrial > Soil > Temperate forest > O... | reverse complement strand
GGCATTTTAAAATCGGGTGGCGGCTATGTTCCGCTAGACCCCGACTACCCAGCCAATCGCGTCGCCCACATCCTAACGGAAACGGATGCTCGCACTGTGCTGACGACACAAGAACAAGCACAAAAATTACGCGAGTTGTCTCAAATCGACTGGCAGACCAAAACGTTACTGGTGCTCGACGACCCTCACTTTATTGCAACGATGGCGCAGCAATCCAACGTCGATCCGGTAACGATGGCAAACAGCCGAGATCTAGCGTATGTGATGTATACAAGCGGCTCGACAGGTGCGCCAAAAGGGATACAAATTGAACATCAGGGGATCGTCAATCGTATTTATTGGATGGATCAAACTTACCCGTTGAATACAGAAGATCGAGTATTGCAGAAAACACCGTTTGTCTTTGACGTGTCAGTTTGGGAATTGTTTTGGGCAATCTGGACGGGCGCAGCCGTAGTTTTTGCTAAGCCGGGAGGCCATCGCGAGCCGCACTATTTAGCCGATCTAATAGAGACGCAGAAAATCAGCATCATTCATTTCACACCGTCCATGCTGAATGGTTTTGCGCAAGCCATGGAAAATCAAGCGGCTAAGTTGATCAGTTTGCGTCACCTTTTTTGCAGCGGAGAAGCGCTCAGTTTCTCAATCGCTCGCAAAGCACAATTGCTTCTACCAGGCTCAAAAATTCACAATTTGTACGGGCCCACAGAAGCCTCAATCGATGTACTTTCCTACGACTACGACCACCAACAACCAGTGTATCTCGGCAAACCGATTGCCAATACGCGCGCCTACGTGCTGGATGCACAATGTCGTCTATTACCCATTGGCGCCAAAGGAGAATTGCACATAGCAGGTGACGGATTGGCACGGGGTTACATTAATAGACCGGAATTGACCGAAAAGAAATTTATAGCAAATCCGTTTCAAACCGACCAAGACAAGAAAACAGGTCACTACGATCGGCTTTACAAAACTGGTGATCTGGTGCGTTGGCTCTCCAACGGAAATCTGGAATTCCTCGGTCGAAATGATCAACAGGTTAAGCTGCGTGGCTATCGCATTGAACTAAACGAAATCGAACACGTTATACAGCGCTGGCCTGGCATCGACCAGAGCGTGGTGATCGTCCGCGACGAAAGGCTGATCGGATACTGTATCGCACATCAAGAAATCGACGCAACGATAATTGCAAGGCATGTGGCGTCATATTTACCCGATTACATGGTGCCGGATCAATTTGTTTTTCTCAACACCTTTCCAATCACAAAAAATGGAAAAATCGATTACAAACAGCTTCCCGTTCCTGTTCGTCCGATTACCAAAACATATAGGCAACCAGGGAATGAAATCGAATCGCAAGTGGCAACCGTCTTTGCCGCCGCATTGGGATTGAATCCTGAACAGATTAGCGTGGCGGATGATTTCTTTGCTTTAGGCGGAGATAGCATTTTAGCGATTCGCGTAGTCAGCAGGTTAACTCAGTTATTTCAAAGAACGATAAGCGTGAAAGATATCCTGGAGCTCAAAACTATTCAGGCAATTTCCGCGCTATTACAAGCACAGGAAGTCACGGCGGTAGAGTCGGCAGTGGGCTATGTTCCTTTTAGTCTCGTTGATCGCTCACAATACCAAGACAAACTGAACCTCGATCAAATCGAAGACATTTATCCGGCAAGCCACCTACAAATGGGCATGTTATTTGAATCCAGCTTGAATGACAAAGGGACGTATCATGACGTCTTTTTTTACGAAATCAACCTCCCATTTAATTCGGGTAAATTTCTAAAAATATGGGGAGCATTAGCCCATAAACATGCGCTTTTGCGTGCACGCTTTTTATTTAGCGAACAAAATTCGTTAGACGTGGCAATTTTTAAGGAAGTCAGTTTGCACTATCGGTTCCATACCAGTCAACCGCTACAACAACTGATTGAAGCCGAACGATTAAATCGTTTTTCACACACCGAAGAATCTTTATTCCACCTCATTGTCAATCAGCAGGAAGATAATTTTGAATTCATTTTTTCATTCCATCACGCCATTGTGGATGGCTGGAGTGTGGCCAATTTAATCAACGAATTTGTTCAGACTTATGCACATGATCAACCTGTATCGGCCGATGGCCCGTCAATACAACAAAACGCTGTGCCACTTCTATATTATGGTGAATTTGTACGTAATGAACTGAAGCATGTCAACGATATGGAGAGCATGGAATTTTGGAGAAACTATCTAGCCGACTTTGAGCCTACGCAAGCCAAATGGAAATTTGATGACACCGCCACATCCTCAGACAGTTTATTCATCTACGAATTTTTATTGACACCTGATGAAGCCAAGCAGACGCGCCAGGTAGCACGTGAACTAGCCATTAGTGTGGATTGCGTGTTCTTGTATGCCTATCTGAAAACCTTATCATTTTTTCTAAACAGTAACGACGTCACGATCGGTCTCGGATTTAACAATCGCATTGAGAAAGTCGGGGGCGATGTTTTATTCGGCCTATTTTTGAACGTATTACCTTTCCGTTTGCAGTTAAATCCAAGCAGTAATTTACAAGAGGCGTTGTCGAAAACATTTACGAACAAAATAAAACTATATGAACATAAACACGTTCCGTATGCGCATCTGAAGTCAACCTTTGGCAGAAAATTATATGAGTTTGGATTTAATTTTATTCACTTCCATGTACTAAAACAAAGTGAACACATCATTAAAAGCCGCGGTGGATTTGATCGTACGAGCATCCCATTTATGTTGCAGGTCACGCAGTCAGACGGCTTTAAAGTTGAACTCAGATCTCACGACACGTACATCGACCAAGAATATATCAATTACTTTGGGCGTTACTTCAAATTAGCCTTACAGAATATTTTGCAAGGCAAAAATACCATTTCGATAGACGCGCAGGATTATCAGAAAATGGTAATTGACTGGAACGCAACGCAAAAACCCTATCCACACGAAAAAACACTGCATCAGTTATTTGAAGAACAGGTTGAACGAACGCCTGATGCGATTGCCTTGGTTTATGAAGACATACGATTGACTTATCAAGAACTAAATCAACAATCGAATCAACTGGCGCATTATTTATTGGCGCATTATCAGGTTCAGCCAGACGAGTTCATTGTTTTATGTTTAGACAGAAATGAATTAATGGTGATAGCAATGTTCGCCGTGATGAAGTCCGGAGCGGCTTATGTGCCAATTGATCCCAGTTATCCCGAAGAGCGCATAGCTTATATTTTGCGCGATACCAAAACTCGGATTGTGTTAACGAACGCAAGGTATCAACAGAAGATTGGCGTCCATTCTCTTTCTAGTTCTGTAGTAGCAATAGACGACTCACCAAACCAAACACAATTTCAAAATCAAACAGCCACTACCCCAACTACTGCTGTCACAAGTAGACATTTAGCCTATGTGATTTATACGTCAGGCACCACGGGAAAACCGAATGGTGTAATGATTGAGCACCAGGGAGTTGTAAATTTAATTTATGAAAACATTGAGATCTACAACCCTAATCAGCCGATGCATGTTGCGCTTTACTCAAATTATGTTTTTGACGCATCTGTCCGTGAACTATTTCTTACGCTCTCCGTAGGATCTCAGATATTTATTTTGCCTAATCCTGTCCGACATGATTTGCAAAGGCTTTCTGAATATTACGTAACAAATGAAATCCAGATTTCATGGATTCCCAGCAGCTTAATCAGTGATTTCATAGAGGCCTATTCTGGAGATAAATTGGAAACGATTTATACAGGGGGAGAGCGGCTAATCTTAAACGCTAACATCGATATGGATAAATTGAGTTATGAAATACTTCACGCATATGGTGCGACAGAAGCGACAGTTTTTACCACCTATAATAAAATCCCAAAAATGAATGATGGCAGTTACAACACCACCAATGTTGGCCGACCTCTGGCCAATAACACCTGCTATATCATTCAGATAGATGGGCAATTAGCCCCAGTTGGCGCAATAGGCGAATTGTTTATTGGCGGCGCAGGAGTTGCACGAGGATATTTGAATAACTCTGAATTAACTTCCCAAAAATTTAGTCAAAACCCATTTCAAACTGAGATTGAAAAAAACCAAGGTACTCATGAAAGGCTATATAAAACAGGTGACTTAGTTCGTTGGCTGCCTGACGGAAATTTAGAATTCATCGCCCGTAATGATACTCAAATCAAGATAAGAGGTTATCGCATTGAATTAGGTGAAATCGAAAATGTACTGATGAGCTTCCCCGGGATGAAGCAATGTGTCGTGCTGCCTTTCTCTGCACAAAGCACTGAAATCCAATCAAAAAAAAATACATCTTTAGTTGCCTATTACGTTCGAGATAATCCAGATCAATCCGAAGACGTCGCAGATTACCTCGCCAAATGGGAAAATTTGTACGATTATGAATATGCGCAACTCGATATAGCACATTACCGCGAAAATATTCAAGGATGGAATAGCTCGTATACAACAGAACCAATACCCAAAAACGAAATGTTGGAATGGCGAGACGAAACACTAGCGCGCCTACAAAACTTAAATCCAAAAAAAGTGCTGGAAATTGGTTGTGGCACTGGACTTTTACTATTTAATTTATTAGATCAATGTCAGCATTATTATGCGACGGACATGTCTATCAATTCGATACGTTATATTCAACAATTAGTCGAAAAGCATGGATATCTATCAAAAGTAACAGCCACGAAATGCACCGCAGATGCTATTCAATTTGATGTGTTAAGGGGAAATTATGACACGGTCATCCTCAACTCAGCAATTCAATACTTTCCCAGTTTGGATTATTTAGAAAAATGCCTAATTCAAATAATCGACAACATGGATTCGGGTCGAATCTTCGTCGGTGATATTAGGGATTTCCGGCTGTTGGGTTGCTTCCATTGGTCCGTACTCAATTTTAAGGGAATGCCATTCGGTCTGGCTGAAATTGACCATTTCTCAAAACGAGAAAAAGAGCTACTGGTCGCCCCACATTACTTTGTTAATTTAAGAAGAAAACATCCGCGCATCTCATCTGTTCAACTCTTACCAAAATTAACTAAAGCAAGCAATGAGATGAGTTGCTATCGCTATGATGTCATTTTATCTGTCGAAGATTCGGAGCATTGTGCGACTAAAGTTGACTATACAAAATTCACTCCCATTATTGATTTACAGAATTTTTTAAAAAAACAAAATGAAGCCTGTTTGTATGTTCAATACCCCAATCAAAAAATCGCAGATGATTACGTTGAATACCAATTATTATCGGATAAAAAATGTGAGATATCGCAAGAAAATGTTCAACATTTATTGACTCTCACGCAGATACAGACTCTTTTTAATGACTATGGTTATGAAGTAGCATGCTACCTGAATGCGTTAGATCCACTCTACCTGAATTTAATCGCGCACAAAAAAGGAACAGCGAGAGAGGTAGAAATAAATTATGAAAAAATGATCATGAGTTTCATAGGTAATGCGAATAGCCCTGTAAGCAATATCAACCAATACAACGATTCTATCCGTTGTCATTTGGAAAAGCAGTTACCTCACTATATGATCCCCCAGCATTTTGTCTGCTTGGATAATCTTCCCATGACAGTCAACGGAAAACTAGATCGCAAGGCGCTACCTTGCCCTGTACTTTTTTCAACCGACAATTATATGGCGCCTAGAAACGAAATTGAGTCAACATTGCGCGATATTTTTGCGCAAGTGTTAGGGCTTCCTCAAGAAAAAATAGGCGTAAGTGACGATTTTTTTCAGATAGGTGGAAATAGTTTATTAGTATTTAAAGTTATCTCTAAAATTAATTCCCTTTCAAATTATAAAATTGAAGCTGCTGCTATTTTCTCTCTTAAAAATATAGAAAATTTGGCTGAACACCTAACGACCACGTCTACTCATTTAGGGGAAGAAAAAAATGCTCAATCTATTTGATAATGAAAACATTTATGCTGTTATTGACACAATAAAAATCAGTATCTATTGGAAAGATTTAGATGGAAAATATTTAGGATGTAATAAGTACGTGTTGGATTTGTTAGGGCTAACAGGCCGCAAGGATATCATCGGTAAAACGGATTTTGAGTTAATTGGTTTTGACGTTGCAGAAGAATGTCGAAAAAATGATCGCACTGCTCTGGAAAAAGGGATCTATGAAGGAGAGGAATTTATAGTTCTGGCTAATGGAAAAAAGATTGCGTATTGGAGTGTCAAACATCAATTGCGCGATGATCAAGGCAGGGTGGTAGGAATTGCTGGCAGTTCATCCAATATTGCAGATCATAATTTGCAGATGGAACTTAAAAGACAGATGGAGCTAGAAAAACAAAGGGCGATTTTCGATGAAAAACTAAAAAGCTCTCAAATTATCGACGTAGTCAACGCCAGTATTTATTGGAAAGACCTGGATGGAGTGATATTGGGATGCAACGAATATGCTCTAAACATGTTTGGCGTTAGTGATAGGCACGAAATTATTGGTAAGACTGAATATGATTTGATTCCTGAAGAAGAAGCAAAAAAAATTACCGAGATTGACCAGTTTGTTTTAGAAAATGGCCGTTATGAAGTTGAGGAAATTTTTACACTTCCATCTGGGGAGAAAAAAATTCATTACGTAGTTAAAAATCGATTGTTTGATAGTAAGAATAATGTGATTGGAATAGTTGGTACTTCACTCGATATAGCCGCAAAAAAAGAAGCAGAGCGATTAAATTTTGAAGATCATAAAATTCGACTAGAACTTGAAAAGCGACGCGCAATTCAGAATGAAAATATTAAAATCTCTCAAATTATTGATATGGTCAACGCGAGTATATATTGGCGGGATTTGGATGGGGTAATTTTAGGATGCAACCAATATGTTGTAGATATGTTTGGCGCTAACAATAGGCAAGAAGTAGTTGGTAAAAATGAATATGATTTAATGTCTGATGAAGAAGCAATAAGAATTACCAAAATTGATCAATCTGTTTGGGAAAATGGCTCCTATAGAGGGGAAGAGAACTTCACATTGCCATCAGGGGAAAGCAAGACTTATTACACAGTTAAAAATCGACTGCTTGATAGTGAAAACAATGTGATCGGAATGGTTGGCACGTCGGTTGATATTACTGCGCAAAAAGAAGCCGAACAATTAAGACTAGAGAACGAGCGCAAGGAAATCGCCCTACTAGAACAAGCAAAATTCGTAGCGCGAGCACATAAAGTCTCCCACGACATCAACTCCCCATTGGCGACATTAAAAATGATGATGCCAAGCTGTGTGGAATTACCGGAAGATAAGCGAAACATTTTAATCCGGGCAATCAACAGCATTTTAGATATTGCCAATAATTTATTGAGCACCTATAGAAACGAAGAACCTCAACCGTCGGCAGACACCGAGCCACGTCAGCCATTGTTAATTTCAGATCTGTTGGTTCAACTATTGAGCGAAAAGCGAGTTCAATTCAGCAATCTACCTGTAAAGCTGGAAATAGCCATCGACGCGAATGCGCAATTTTCCTTCGCGAAGATGCAGCCTAGTCAGTTCCGGCGCACGATGTCAAATTTAATCAACAATGCTGTTGATGCGGTGGATGGCAGGCCCGACGGTGTCGTCACAATTAAATTGGCGGCTTACGCCGAATTCGTCCTGATTATGATTCAGGACAATGGCAAAGGTATGACACCAGCGATGATAGAAAAAATGCTGAGCCGCCAAAATTTTACCGACGGTAAAAAGAATGGGCATGGGCTGGGATTGCAGCAGGCGTGGGATACCTTGGACAATAACGAGGGCGTGATGGATGTGGATTCTGAAATTGGCGAAGGCACCTCAGTCCATGTAGCATTTCCAAGAGTCAACGCGGCCGGGTGGATCGCTCAGGAGATTCATCCCGCCGCTAACGGTATTGTGGTCATTCTGGACGACGATGAATCGATCCACGGCGCCTGGGATAGTCGATTCAAACCTTATCTGAACTCGTATCCAGACCTACGTTCGCTTCATTTCACTCACGGTCAACAGGTTTTAGATTTCATCGATACGTTGTCGCCTCTGGATAAATCACGTGTGATTTTTCTGAGTGACTTTGAGCTAATTGGCCAGGATAAAAATGGATTGCAGATTATTGAAGAGAGCGAAATAGAAAATGCGATATTGGTCACCAGCTATTACGCCAATCCGAAAATAAGAGCGCAAGCTATCCTGCTGGACATAAAAATATTGCCAAAACAAATGGCGTCGATTGTGCCGATTCATGTGAATACAAAATACTAGGCGCCCCCGTCCTTCCTGCTTAATCCTGTCGGGGCCGCCTATTCCAGGTCACCTAGCCGGTTTTTAAAAAGTTGTGGATGTTCACATACTGTTTACATACCGTCGAACCATCGGCCATATCCCGCCTTTATCGAACGCGGTTTCAGGCGCAGATCTCAACAATAGTTTGACTTCATTCCTCTGCCTGCTAATCTAAATCTTAACCAGTCAGAAGGTTGGATAACGCTTTACCGCTTGCTCAACGTGGCACGCAGGCGATCAATAGCATTGAATACTATTGACGAAATCATCCAAAAAAAGAGGGACAACATGAATCAATTCTTGCATAACGTACAAATTCGCACGCGATTATTGTTCATTGTCGGATTGCTATTCATCGGTGTAACAATTTTAACAATCTCGTCATTGGTAAGTCTGCGCTCGTCCATGGTTGAAGAGCGGTCCGCCAAAATCGTCGGCATCATGGACGGCGCAATGGGGATAGTTAATCATTTTCACCAGCTCCAGGTCGACGGCAAACTAACGGAAGAACAAGCAAAGCAACAAGCCTTGGAAATGCTGACGCAAATCCGCTACGAAAAATCCAATTACCTATTTGGTTACGACAAAAATTTTATACGGATTCTCCACCCTGCCCAACCGGATACGGTGGGTAAGCTGTACAAAGATGCACATGATGCCGATGGCGTCTATTTCATTCAAGAGATGGTGGATAAATCGATTAAGAATGGCAACGGATTTGTGTTCTATCGCTATGCCAAACCAGGGCAGAGCGGTGACATTCCAAAGCTCGCCTACGTTGCCTATAACGCCGACTGGGGTTGGATATTGGGCACAGGCGTGTATCTGGACGACTTGAATAGCCAGTTTCGCGCGACCGCAAGTATTGACGTGGGCATCGGCATAATTTTGCTGGTGGTCATTTCTGTAATCACGCTGATGATCAGCCGCGGCATACTTGCGCAACTTGGCGGCGAACCCATTTACGCAGTGGAAGTCGTCACCCAGGTTTCGCAAGGCAATTTGGCGATAAAGGCGAATTTGCACAGCAACGATAAATCAAGCTTGCTCGCCAAACTGCAGATGATGGTGGAGGAGTTGCGCAAACTATTAATTGAAGTACGTACCGTCTCAGAATCAATCGATACTGCGGCAACCGAAATCGCGCAAGGTAATCTTGATTTATCGGGTCGCACGGAAAGTCAGTCCGCCAGTCTTGAGGAAACCGCTTCTTCGATGAACCAACTGACCTCAACCGTCCGCCAAAATTCGGAAAGCGCGAAGAAAGCCAGCGATCTTGCGAACACCGCATCTGAAGTCGCTCTGCATGGCGGCACCGTAGTCAGAAATGTGGTCAACACGATGGAATCGATTCAACAAAGCTCAAACAAGATCGTCGATATTATCAGCGTCATCGACGGCATTGCGTTTCAAACCAACATTCTGGCGTTAAACGCCGCGGTAGAAGCAGCGCGCGCGGGCGAACAGGGGCGCGGCTTTGCCGTAGTGGCCTCTGAAGTACGCATGCTGGCACAACGTTCGGCATCGGCCGCCAAAGAGATTAAGGAACTCATTCAAGATTCAGTTGGCAAAGTTCAAGCCGGCGCAAGCCAGGCGGATGACGCGGGTAAGGCGATGAATGAAATTGTCGAGAGCATTAAGCATGTCACTCAGATCATGACTGAAATTGCCCAAGCCTCTATGGAACAAACGCAGGGTATCGAACAGGTCAACAGCGCCATTGTGGAAATGGAAGGTGTGACGCAACAGAATGCGGCACTGGTCGAACAGGCCGCCGCCGCCGCGCAGAGCATGCAGGATCAATCAAGATCATTGGTCGGAAGCGTGAACACGTTCAGACTTGGGTGAAATAAGATATGCGTGGATACCCGCGTAGTATTGCCGCTTTCGACATGCAATGATGGTTTTGGGTTTTCCAATCCTTCCACTCAAGGCCTGTCATGCTCCCGATCTCAAAACAATCCCCAGAGCATGCAACCTCGCTCGCAATACCCTCCTTCGCAATTCGACATATTTTGGCGCACCAACCATTAGAATTCGACAAACTGGATCAACGCAAGAACGACACAATTATCAAAGCGGTGATGATTGCGCTGGAAACCAAGAACGGCGACGATCAAACGACGATCATCATTTTGGCGAACGCGCTGAAACACGATTATCAGCTCAAGTTAAACGAGTTAATTCGAAACAGCATTGATAAAAATGGGACCGACTCAGTGATTATCAATGCATTCGTCATCGGCGCGCTCAAACTAAAGGGCATCGATTGCACTCAGGAAGAGGATGGATCAGTCGAAATGAGTTTGACCAGCGCGACAAAAACCGTTGAAGACGACGCACGAAGCAAAAATATAAATGAAACTTTGCAACTGCTTATGCCCAAAGCCATTTGCGATATTATTTCTTGTTATGACGACCAGTTAAAAATTTGTGAAGAAAATGAAAGCGAGATCATAGCGATTTTACAGTCCGATGATCTGATCGCAAAAAGGCAAATTTTTTCAACCGCCAGTCAACGAGACGATATCGCTGAATTAAATAAAATACTGAGAAAAATTGAAAGCCCAGATAAATCGCTTGATTTATCAAATATCGATTTAAGTGGCCTGAATCTGCCGGGGATCTATTTCTCAAGGGTGAATTTGAACAACGCGAACCTGATCGCTACCAATTTAAACAATGCCACATTCAGCAAATCGACACTGCGGGACGCAAATCTGCACAAGGCGAAATTAACATTTGCAGATTTCCGAAACGAGACAGACATGACAGGCGTCGATCTCAGTGAAGCGAATTTATCGTATGCGCTGATGACGAGAGCAGTGTTGGTGGATGCCAATCTGATCGGTGCGAATCTGACGTCGACATGGCTATGTGGAACGGATCTGACCAGGGCCAAGTTGACCGGCGCGAATTTTTACACAGCAAATCTTAGCTTGGCCAGACTAATAGATATACAGATGATGGCCAATGTTAATTGGAATAAGACTAAGTTTTTTAGAACCGAGCTGAATAATGCTAGCTTGAAAAAATTGCCAGCTAAGCTTCGAGAACACTTAACACACCATAATCCGCTGCACTAATTATTGCGATGTAATGGCTCTTCGGCGATAGTCGCCTGCGATCGTTTCAGATCGCATCCCTGATAGCAGTCCAGCAGTCCAGCAGTCCAGCAGTCCAGATAAGTATCGCCACTCTCGATATGCATTGATGACTATGGTTCTTCCAATCCTTCCACTAAAGGTATGACATGCTCCCGATCCCAAAACAATCCTTAGAACATGCAACGCCGCTCACAATACCGGCCTCCGCGATTCGACATATTTTGGCGCATCAACCACTAGAATTCGACAAACTGGATCAAAGCAGAAACGAAGCAATTATTAAAGCGGTGATGATTGCATTGGAAACCAAGAACGGCAATGATCAAACTATCGTCATTATTTTAGCGAACGCGCATAATCACGGATACCAGGCCGAGTTGAACGAGTTAATTCGCCTCAACATTGATAAAAACGGGGGCGATACAGTTTTTTTCAATACATCCGTTATAGACGCTCTACAACTAAAGGGCATCGAGTGCGCGCAGGAAGATGATGGGTCGGTAAAAATGGGCTTGTTTGCTCTGCCGAATTCTGTTGTGGACGGCGCACGGAGCGACGCCATCAATGAAACGCTGCGATTGTTTATGCCCGAGACCATTAGCGATATTATTTCTTGTTATGACGGTCAATTAAAAATTTGTGAAGAAAATGAAAGCGAGATTATAACGATTCTCATGTCCGGCGATCTGTCCGAAAAAAGGCAAATATTTTCGGCCGCCAGCCAGCAAGGTGAAATAGTAGAGTTAAATAGGATTCTGAGGCAAATTGAAAAGGAAGGCAGATTGCTGGATTTATCCGGTATCGATTTAAATGGCCTGAACCTGCGATCCATTTATTTTTCAGGGGTATATTTGGACAACGCGAACCTGATGGGTGCAGATTTGACCAATGCCACTTTAGCCGGATCAACGCTGCGGAACGCAAATTTGCACAAGGCGAATTTAACAGCGGTGAATTTCCGAAATGAGACTGACCTGACAAGCGCCGATCTCAGTGAGGCGACCTTAACTTTTGCCAACATGACAGATGCGGTGTTAGTCGACACCAATCTAACCGATGCGAATATGACTTCGGCATGGTTATACAAAGCGGACATGACCAGGGCAACGCTGACCGGCGCAAACCTGTGCAAAGCAAATCTTAGTTTTGCCATGCTAGTAGATATAACAATGATGGCCAAAGTCCGTTGGGACCAGGCCGAGTTTTACGGAACCGAGATGAATGACATTACGTTGCAAAACCTGCCCGCGAAACTTCGGGGGCAATTGACAGAACACCTGACACCGCGCTAATTATTGGGCTGTGACTGTATGGTTATCGTGTAGCGATACCGAAAATTCTCCAATTTCACGGTTCCGCTCCAGCGTGGCATGGCGCCGTACTGGATCGCACAAATCAACGTATCACCTAAATACAACGAACGTTGCATTCCCTGATCTTCAATACGCCAGCCCGGCGGCAAGGCAGTACGTATAGCAGCTATTGGCCAAAGAGTCAGCTGCATATCTTCCAGAATATCCTCCGCACGCACCTGCTCCGGTAACATGAAGTGCCGCCAGGTGGTCATTTTTTTTCCGTCGTAGTGCAAAGTCAGCACGCGCTGACCAAATGCCAGACCAACCAAATTTAGCTGATTGGCGTCGACCTCCAGCGCCGCATCGAGTTGATCGGTTCTGCCGTTGCGCTCGATTGTCAAGTGCTGTTGCAGCGTGATGTCTTCACCAAGTGCGCTGGGCGGCAATTGCAATCCCAATCGGGCTGGCGGCGGCACCGTCACGCACGACGCAAACAGAATAACTATACAAAGCAGCCATCTCAATTTACCGTGCATAAGGACTCCAACGCTGCAAGGCGGCGGGCAGTATCTTTAACCAACGGATTGCTTACGTCCCAGGCGTAACCGGCCAAAATAGATGAAATCATGCGTCGAATTTCTGCTTGCTGATTCGGGAAGAAAATGATTTCTTGAAATCCGCCTGCGTACCATGACTCTACGAACGCGCGAAAGGTATCCACGCCTTTTTTGAGCGGCTTACTGTAATCGTTTTGCCAATCGACTGTTTCACCTGCAAATTGACGTTTTAAAATTGCGGTAGCAAGACTTGCGGATTTAAATGCGATGGTCACCCCGGATGAAAACACCGGATCAAGAAATTCACCGGCATTACCCAATAGCGCATAACCTTTACCAGCCAATGAAGCGACATTGGCCGAATAACCGACAATATGCCTAGCTGGCGTATCCCAGACCGCATTGGCCAATAGGTGATGCAAATCCGGCTCTTCAGAAATAATCGCTTGCAATCGTTCCAGATCGCTTCCTTGATATTGATCGAGATATGTTGTTTCCGCCACCACGCCCAGGGAGCAGCGTCCGCCGGAAAACGGAATCGTCCAGAACCACACATCGCAATGCTTGGGATGGACGGTGATTAAAATTTTATTGCGATCAAAATCTTTGGTGATTCTGTCTTCGATATGCGTAAAGATCGCGCCGCGCACCGGAAAATTGGACGGCGTTTCCAGTTTTAACAAACGCGGCAGTATCCTGCCGAAGCCGCTGGCATCCAAAATAAATTTAGCCTCTATCTGATAGCTGTGCCCTTCTGGATGTTTGACAGTCACAACCGGATGATCAACATCCAAATCAACCGCAGTCACTTCATGGCGATAACGCACTTGCGCACCAAAACGTTCTGCTTCGTTGGCCAGCACATGGTCAAACGTGGCGCGTTGCACTTGGTAGGTCGTACCCCATCCAGTCGAAAATTTATCGCGAAAATCAAAATTGGTATGCTGTCCCTTGCGCATAAATGCCGCGCCATTTTTAAATTGAAACCCGGCTTCGACCACGGCGCGCAACATACCGGCTTGCTCCAGGTATTCCATGCTTTGCGGCAGCAGGCTTTCGCCGATGGAAAAACGCGGAAATTGTTCGCGCTCGATGACGACAACGGCGCGCCCTTGCTGACGCAATAAGGCCGCTGCAACCGATCCGGCGGGGCCCGCGCCGATGATACAAATTTCTGTCAATTCGATTTCAGGTGTCATAATTTTTTTCTTTTCTAAAGACAGGAACAATAATCCACACCATCGCAATGCCGATCAGCATGGTGAAACCGAAAGCCTGCAAAGCCGGTGTTTGACTTAACGCCAGCAAGCCGAATGAAAGCAAGGTATTTGCAGCAGACAGGCCGATCGCCAGCCATGCGGTCCCGGCATTGGCGCTCAGACGTTCCTGCATGAATATACCGTAGTCGACGCCGATGCCCAACAGCAGCATAAACGCCAGCACGTGAAACAACTGCACTGGGTGATGCGTCCAACCCAATATGGCCAACGTGATCAGGCTGGCGACGGCGGTCGGCACTAGCACTCGCCACGTGGCCTGACGATAGCGCATAAATAGCAAGCCGAACACAACGAGGTACGAACACAGTACAACCCAGCCCATATAGTGGCGATATTGTCCCAGCACGCCTGATATTTCTGCGAC
>Ga0206795_1127_pt1 | contig 15058 bp, 13 predicted proteins | sample Alteio_BWOrgCont_71_FD_152872 | JGI IMG/M metagenome (GOLD analysis project Ga0206795, IMG submission 152872) | Enriched cells from forest soil in Barre Woods Harvard Forest LTER site, Petersham, Massachusetts, United States -... | ecosystem: Environmental > Terrestrial > Soil > Temperate forest >... | reverse complement strand
GCGCCACGATTTCAGCCGGAAGTGCTTGTAAACAATTATTATCTATTAGCGCGACAAGCGGTGTTTTCGCCTGCACCGCAAAGGAAAACACGGTCAAAATGACGAATGCCATTTCCTTTTTCATCCTTATATTATCGGAATTTTTATTTGCGCCTGCGATTCATAGAATTAGTGGTGAAACTATCTACAGGACTAGATTCTGTTCCGCAATCCTCCACAATTGAGTGACGGGTACAGGGCCGCCTTCACGACCTAAGTCAGGCGCGACAACATCGCTTCATCTACACGGCCCTCGGCTAAGTTGACGGCCTCAACGTCTTTGATAAGCTTTTACTGCGGATGAAAATATTGCACTCAACACTCATAGTCGCTTTCGCTCTCACCGGTTGCAACCGGCCGTCGAACTTCTTTTATCTACAGCCCGATCCGCAGCAGCAACAGAATCAAAAGCCAACAAATCCCGGCTGTCCGGTGCAAACGGAAAATGTGCTGATCATCGATCTTAAATCCGGCTGGTGGGAAGGCGATGGCGGCACCACCTTCAACAGCATTGAAAGTTCCATCAGCAGCCAATGTGCCAAATTCAATATTGAGTATGGACATATGACCACGGTCGAGGATGAAGATGGCGAGGCCTCAGCCTTCCCAAGCAAGCCATTTAGCACCTATAACGAAATTTGGGTGCTTTCTGGCGCGGAAACGGACCCCGAAGATTTGCGCTTAGAATCGTCGACCTTCCAGCGCTTTCTAAACGGAGTTACCAGTTCCACTGCCAATTTATTTTTGGGATCGGGCTTCGGCACCAACTATCACATCGACGCCATCACCAGTGCGCTGGGTCTGGGGAGCGTAGTCAATCCCGGCGCCGGCAACGATTTGGTGTTCCTCAATGGCAATGGTTCCGACGTAATCACTGCTGTTTCACAAATCTCGGTCTCCGCTGCAAGTAGTCCGCTATTTAAAAACGTGAGCAGTTTGGCGGATCTGGTGAATGTAAACGGCAGCAACATGACGCCCGACATTTTGCTCATGAACAGCATGTTAAGTCCGCTGTTGACCAACAATGCGGGGCAAACAGAAATCGCCAGCGCGACGGTAGCCAACCGTCAGGTCATCATTGATGTGGATCTACCCCGCATGTATATGGTGCTCAACAATGACCAGAACGCGCGCAGTTACATCATCAATATGGTTATGACTCTTCAGCAGTAAGTGACCCGGTTCGTACAACGTCGCGCAAGTATAACCCTGCCTTAAAACCCAAAAGCACCGTCACTCCGCCCAAGGTCGCCATCATGAGAAAAATCAGTGCCGTTGAGGGCAGGCTAAAGAGCGCGCTCATACGCTTGGAGATTAAGCCAAAACTTCGTCCGTCTTGCACAAAGGCCAATGCCGCCCAAGCCACGGCGCCCGCCATGGTCACATGAAAGGTAAAGCGGCCGCGCGCGGTTGTGCGTGTCGCAATTCCTAAAATCACACTGATCAGCGCCAAGCTCCACCACGGCAAAAACCAAAGCCCCAGCAAAAATACCAATAAGCTAAAGAAAAACACTAGCCCTCCCCGGGCGACAAGTTCATAACATGCACCGCGTGCTTTTGGGACTCGGACCAGTCCTTATAAAATTCCACCGGATGCATTTTGCCCGCGGCCCAATCTTCTACGTCTCGACCCCAATCACGGGACAACGGATCGCCATTCATGCCCCCTGGAACCTGCATCCACGCTTTTGGTTCGGCTCCCAGCTCAATAACGAATTTATAAACCGGGCCATGCCAACCGCGATTGCCACGCACACTTTGCCCGGAACCATTCATCGCTAAGAGACCACTGCCAAAGCCAGGCAGGCGTGCGATATGGGGAATCTGCGCGTGATTGTAGTTGGTCCACGTCCATTGGCCGGGATCGCGGCCATGCTCTTTTTCCAACTCCTCCCACGATTTTTTGAGGGCGCGAGTCACGATCTGAGAAAGTGTTTCCTTTTCCACTGTGCGCTTATCATCAATCCACTGACTGTCGGAGTCTTCGGGATTAGAGGCCACTCGGTCGAGCATCCAAATCACGCGAATATCGGGCGGCATAAAATGCCGGCGGTTCGCCAATTCGACTTCATCCACAAAAATTTCGTTCTTAAGATGCTTAAACCAAGATTTATAGAGGGAAGGTTCAACGAGTGAGGCGGCATCGTGATAATCCCAATGATCCAATTTTTCTAGCCACTCTCGCTGCATACCACTCAACTCCGCCCGGGCCACTGCCTTCAGCATTTGCGGCAGAGCCATACGCGCTTGGCCGTCCAGGTCATCGTTTTGAATATCGATCAAATCTTGGCCTGAGAGCTTGGCTTTTGCCTCAAGCCTTTCGCGAATGCGCGAACCGCGAAACGGCTCCTCGTATTTTGAACCCATGTAATTGTCATAAGTGTTATCGACAATGCGCTCATTCGCGGAGCGCAAGTAACTCTGCGGAGGATCGATCCGCAGCAAGCGATCTTTCGCGCCGACTGGCTCATTCAAATTCCACTGGCTTGAACCGGCGGCTTCAATAAAACGTCCTTCACCCACAGTCCGTTTCGGCACAAATCCCGCATGCAAAATTCCGATATGATCCGGATCCGCACACACGAAATTTTGAATGGGTACACCCCAATCATTAAACGCTTTTAAGCACTCCTTCACCGACTTCGAATCATAGAGGTGGCGCAGGGCCAGAAGCTCATTCTTGGTGTGAAATCCCGTCCAGTTGGCCACCAATCCATAACGGCCTTCGCGATAAAGAAGGGGCCCCCACTTGGTCCACAGGACCTGCACCGTTTCAAGTGGTCCGCGAGCATTGGATATGGTTTCGCTGAATTGCAGAGCCTCACGCTGAAGCTCTCCGTCCTTATAGGTTAGAGAATTCTCATCGCTGAATTCCACTTCGTAATAGTCCAAAGCATCCGTGGTCCCGTTGGTGGGTCCCCACGCTGTTTGAGCGGTAAACCCGTTAATAATTCCCGGCACATTCACCAAGCTCACGCCGTAGACATTGAACTCAGGACAAGACAATTGATTCTCAAACCAAATATTGGGCAGCGTATATCCCAGATGAGTGTCATTGGCCAAAAGCGAGTGGCCAGTAGTGGATTTCTTAGGCCCCACCACCCAATTGTTGCTGCCATTATTCGGCGGCGGATGAGGAATGGACGGAAAATCGCGAATATGAGTCTCAAATTGAAAGTCCGAATTTTTTTCAGGCCGACGCGGTTTGCCCCATTTACCCGGCAAAACATAGTCCGAATAGCGATCCGGATAAAATTCTGGAAAGAGATCGAGCACCCGCTCCAAGCCAATTTTTTGGCGCAGCTGAGTGAGATCCAAATCCTGAGCGTTGCCGCTTAAGTTAAAGGTCAGCGCCCGCGCCATGGCTATCACGCGCGCGGCATCGAAGTGCTCAGGCCGAGCTTGCAGCAGCTTGTATTCAACCGGCAAATCGTCAAGCTGGTCGATGTAGGTGTTCACGCCGCGCACGAAAGCATTGATCATGGCGGCGGTCTGCGGATCCTGCATATACTCATTCACGGTTTTCATAATCGACTGGCGCATACCGAAGCGAATGAAAAAACGATCCATTTCCAGTCCCTTTTCACCGACCAGTTCCGTCAGCCGCCCCGCGGTTGAGCGCGAGGACAGATCCATTTGAAACAGCCGCTGGGCCGCCATCAAGTAACCTTGGGCCAGATACAAATCCGCCTCTGAGCCTGCAAAAATATGCGGAACGCCGTTTTGATCAACGGCTATGTGCACCGCAGATTTAAGTTCTGGAATTTTTCGATCCTTCCACGCGAACTCGTGATGTTGCCAAATGCCAGAGTGGATATCGAAAATGGCTCCTAAGGGCGGAATAGATCCAAGCGGACGAGAGAGGGCCGTGACCCAAAGTACGGCCAGTAGCGGCCAAATCCAGCCCCACGATGTGGGATGGCGACTACTGGACCGCTTGGTAGTCGGCGTAGGTGATCGTGACCGTGTCGGTGTCATTTTTTGCAAAATCTAAGTTGTAGAATACGACGGCGTTACCGTTAACGTCGTAGTACCACATTCCACCCGACGCCTGTGGACCTCCGGGTAGCGGAGTTCCCTGATAAGAAACCTGAATCGTATTGGGATCCGGGAGGCTGTCCAACTGAATGCGTGGATTCTCCATATGCTTATAGAGATCATCGCCAAGCTTCGCGAGCTGCGTTCCAAACGAAGCGTCACAAAGTGAATACACCTGACCGCCCGTCATATTGATCAGATTTTCAAATTCTGAACCGTGGAAATTCCATTCCTCATCGATCTGATCGTCCTGACAATTCAAATCCGTAGCGCCGAAAATTCCATACACGTAAATCTTCGAACTGTTACCGCCCTTTATACCTTTCAGGAAGGTCATCATTTGCGCCGCTGTCGTGACGTTAAAACTGGAGTCTGGTGCGTCGTTGGTCAACAGCAAAACCAAATCTGCATTGGGCCGCACAAACTGGGCGTACTGCTGAAGATTGGCTTGGGCTGGGTCAAAAATCATTTCCTCATCCAAACTGTTCAGCGCATTCACCACGCCCGTGACGAAATCCTGGGTGGGATTGGGATCCGTGTTGTCGAAAATCGTCGGCATCCCAAGCTGTGGGCCGTCTAGATTACTGCCACTCACCGCCATTCGCCACTGATAGGACTTGGTGGTGAATGTACTCATAAAAGTCTGAATGCCATTTTGAAAATTCTGCGCCTGCTCCGTCATCCCGCCGATGACCCACAAAATGTCCAGGTTGTTGGTCCCCGAAACTTGTTTCACCAGCTGGGTTTGGGTGTGCAGGGAGGGCGTCGGATGAAGGTAAAAAAAATTCGACGCCTTGGAACAACAGACTAAAACGAAGGTGAAGGAAAGCACCCAAAGGAGTTTTCTCATTGGTTTTGCCCTTTCTTCAAGCAGCGCGCCTGAGCCGCTGAACGCAATTTGAACAATTCATCGGTCCACACTTCCGAAGTCGCGGGAAATTCCAAACTGTCGCTATCACTCTTTTTCACCACCGCACTTGCGGGTAGCGAGCTGCCGTTGCTAGCCACCAATTTTTTCTGATCCATGGCCCCACCACTCTCTGCGGAGAACTGGCGGACCTGGCTTTCATATTCCACTTTTACGAAACGCATTTTGCGAATAGCTTCTTGCAGCTCGGAGCGCAGGCTTTTCCATTGGCGGGTGTACTCGTCGCCGCGGCGTTTGTGGGCCTCTTCAACCACAGATTGCAAGGAACCGCGATAATCCTTCCAATGTTTCTGCGGGCCCACCGCAGGCAGTACAGCGCCGTTGCTCAAGCGCCCCAGTTCAATCACTTGATTTAATTCCGCTTCGCGCTTTTGCACGGCGCGCTCACTGAGCTTGGTGTATTCATCCGGGTTGGCCGGTGCGGGCGCGGATTTGGCATTCAAAGCCAAATCGATCTTTTTCGCCCAAACCGAATTGCTATGCATGAAGTCCACAAAATCCTTATCCAACTGATCGTAAAAACACATTTTCAAGTTGGAAATGGCCCTTAGCAAATAAGTTTCCGGCTGAAAGCGATCGCGGAACAGCGGTGAGGACAAACCCTTTAGATCCCCGCGTAAATTCACGTTGTCGCCGGTGCGCAGATATATCCACGCCAACTCTTCCTGAGCGGGCAAGTAAGCCTCAGATTGATTGGGAATCTTGGAATAGAATTGAGCGGCCGCTTTCATCTGACCCGCTTGATAAAGAATTCGTGCAATGCCCAAGTCGTGGTTCGCCATCAGCTCCACATCGTGTGAGGCTTCAATTGCGGGCTCATAGGAATTGCGCAGAACGCGGGCTGCACCTTTGATATCGCCGTTTTTAATGTGGTTATAGACCACCGTGCTGGCCACAAAGCGGGTGATTTTATTTTTCGCCGCCATTGAGGGCAGAATTTCTTCGGCCGCCCGTGCGTGGCGAACGCTCGCCCAACCTTTTAGAGTCGGAATAAAAGCCTTTTTCTCGGTGATACGATCCAGAATCGCCTGATCCTTGGCCGTTACCACGATGCTTTCACTCAACAACCATGAATCCAGCTGCGGAGTGACCAGCGCTTCCAAAGTCTGCTCAGGCGTGGAAAGCGCGTATTCGGAATTGGCCAACGACTTAATCCATTCATCAAAAAAAGTCTGGGCTAAACCCAACTTCCACAACAAGTAGAGTTGCGAAGCTTCCGCTTCGAAGCGAAAATTACCGGGGACCTGATTTTGAATGGCGGTCCACAAATGGGCGGCCTTAGCAAATTCATTGTCAGCGATCATCTGCGCCCAATTTTTAATATCAAAGGACAGTTTGGAATGATATTGCACCTGGATCGCCAGCTGTTGCTGAAAGACATCCCCTTGTGCTTGAAAGCGTCTCGGAGTGGTTTCTCCCGCTTCGGTTGCGGCAGGCTGTGCGGGTTTTTCACCCAGTTGATCCAACAAGGCGTCGCCGCCGGATTCCGCAAGAACCGTGACTGACGAAAAAACTAAACACCAAAGCAAAAGCCTTTTCATGATCAACCCCTCAGAAGAGATAACCGATATCCAAGTGCGCGTGAATATTGTGCGCCATTTCCGCGCCCGAACGATAATCCTCTTCATAATAGTAGTCTTTGAGTCCCAACCGAGCACTGCCCCACTTGCTGATCCACGCCGAGAAGCCAACATCGCCCACGTAGGCCATGGTGGTTCCGGTGTTTTGCACAATGCGGCCGGGACCGGCGGCCACGTAGACGTCGAAGTACGACACAGTTTCAGCACTCCAGCGGAATTTTCCGTAGAACACGTTGAATTCCGCCATCACATCGGTGCGCGAGTAAGCAAAGGGCACATCAGGAATGGCGCCATCGGCGGTGCGAATATTATCCGCTGAAGAGCGGAAGGAATTATTCACCCAAGCTTGGTCCACCGCTACACTCCAACTGTCATTGAAGTGGAAGTGATAACCGATTTCCATCTGCTCCGTCTCAACGAATCCATCCGGCGTCAGATTGGAAGCCACACCTAAAGTGAATTCATTTTTATTTTTCAGCGGCAGATAGCGCGCCTGCACCGCATACAGCTTTTCTTTATTGGCCGCAGCTGGCACCTGATTGCTCACGTCCAAAGTTTTCAATTGCTCTTCGAGATTGTTTTGTCCTTTGGACAAGTTGTCCGCCATATCTTTGGCCGTCGCCCAAGATCCGATCAGCATCAAACTCAAAAGTAAATTCAGTCGCAGTTTCATATGGTCCTCATCCTTATTTGAAGGTCACATTCACTGGGGTCGTTACACATTGGGACATAGTTCCGTCGGAGCCATTCACACAGCTTTGAATCGATAGCGTTTGTTGACCGGAGCTGGATTTGTTCAATCCAGACCAGTCGATGTACATCATGGTGTAGGGAAGCTGAGACGGAGCCGGCGCATTTTTATCAGCCGCAGTGACATTTACCGTTCCCGCATCGGGTGTCACCGCTGTTACCTGAGGTGTCACCTCGCCGTTTGGATCTTCCACTTCCACATAGAATTGCGCCTCAGGCAAAGTCGCGGAAACAGAATCCGGTGACACGACAATGGGATTTTGGCGGACGTCGTAAACATACCAGTTGGTCGAAGTCGTAGCCAATCCACCGCGCGGATCAGTCACATTCAAAGTCCAATTGGTGATAATACAAGCCACGTTATTGTCGTTGGTGGGATCCGAGCACGAACTAGTGGAGCTGTTACCTAGCCGCACAGTCGTGAAACTTGGAGCGTAAGTGATGGTGAATTGGTTGGGATTGGACGTCGAGCTAATGGTCGCACCCGCCGGCATATTCACGCCGGAAAGATAAAACGGACCTTGCGGAAAATCCGGACTGCTCACCGTAATATTGGCTGTGTAAGTCTGGCCTTCATAAATGTCGGGTTGAGAATCAAGGCCGGTAACCGTCACGCTTCCATCTTGATGGTGAACGTAAATCGCCAAGTCTTGAGTGCTCTCGGCAACGCTGGAATCTGAACTGGTCAACACAACCGTGATGTCATAGCGCTTAACGGTGACCGTCGGATTGGACGGATCCTCACCATCACCAACTTGCGGCGCGATGTTGAGCGTACCCGGTTTCGAGGCGTCCGGAGTCACGAATGACGGAAGATTTTGGTAAGTCACGACCGGAGTGCCGGACGGAACCTGACAGCCCAAGCCGAGGCTTTGGCTCGTACCCTCCGCTACGTCCAGCGCCGGAGGCATATTGCAGGTGAAACCTCCCGGTTTACCTGAGTTTTGCGATGGAGGTTTGGTCTCCAACTTTCCGTTCACGCCGTCATAGGGACTACTGTGGCAAGCCGCCAATGCCAGAAACGCAACCGTAACAATTATCTTTTTCACCTTTCGTCCTCCTAGTTAGCCCTGCGCCGAGCGCAGCACAAATGGATAGCTCACTTTCACCGCCACGCCCCCGCGTGGCTTCGGAAATTTCCAAGTCATCATGCGCGTTGAAATGCACTTTTCCACACCCGCATCATCGAGACTGGTCTTTTGAACATTGGCATAGTTGAGATCCCCACCGCCGCCGATTTCAAACGCCATGGTCACTTGTCCTTGCAAGCCAGGATTGCTTTTCAAGCCCGTTTCGTAACAGGCGCGCACCTGACTTAAATATTTGGCGATGGTGGCCTGTACCACCGAGCGATCCAAACCACCCTCGAGCACCACGTCTTGCGAGAGCGCAATTGTGCTGAGCGCTTTACCTTCACCCGAGCCAATGGCCGAGCTACCGTAACCGCCCGCACCACCGCCTGCGCCATGAGTTCCAACTCCGCCGAGACCCGCGACGCCGGTGTTACCAACCGTCGTACGTTTCAATCCTTGGCCGAGGCCAACTAATAATTCACCGCCACTGCCCTCTTTGCCACCGGGACCAGCGCCTGGAGAAACATCTTTCAGCTGAGTGGGAACACCGCCAATGGCTTTCTTAAGATCTTTGCGGCCGAGCAGACCTAAGAAACCGAGATTCTGATTGATGGCGCGTTTGGTTTCTGTGGCTTGTTTCTTCACTTCCGGTAACCGATCGAGTGCTGTGGTGATCTCTACCGGCTTTTGCACTTCCGGCTTTTTTATTTGTACCGTGACTTGTTCCACAATCTGGGGCTGATCCGCTAGCTTTGAGCCGCGCGGAGCCAATATCAGACCTACTGGAATCAAAAGCGTGAGGAGCAGCGCCAACCAAATGGTGCGGTCATCGTCTTTGCTCTTTTTCGCAGCCGGAATGGCGATGCTCGGCATGTAACGGCCCACAGTAAAGTTGTAGCCCTGCGCTGAGAGCATCCAGTTTCCGCCTTGGAATTCAACCTTGCAATTGTCGCCGCCTTCAATTTTGAAGGCGCCTTCTTCCGCGCCGACTAAACGGAATTTGAAGGCAAATGATTCTTCACTGTTAACGCGAAATCCATGGCGTTGACGATTGCGTTGGCGCTCTCTCATGGTGTCTTCGCTGACGAACCCATAGCGGCGATTGAAGCCGATCACTTTCCCTTCCTGGAAAGGAACCGCCTTTAGCAGTCCACCGCTTTCATTCGATATCGCAATCATGGCGCTTCCTCTCCCGCCGCTTCAGCCATGCGATCGACAAAATTCTCACGCAGGCGCAAAAGTCCATTGCCATTTTCATCACTGTCACCCGTCACCACACTCAGCTCGGGGCGCTTCAACTGGCCTTCAATGACCAATTGTTCAAAATTCAATTCTTTGCCGGCCTTATACTTCACATTGGGCTCCGTTTGCGGAGCCGCATGCACTTGACTCACCACCATCACTCCGAATACCAGCGCACGGAAAATCATTGCTTAACCTCCTCATTCAGTTGCAGGAGACGACCTTGGAAATACGCCGCCAGACGCTTTTGGCCGGCCAGCTCGTAGTACTCCTTCAGTTGGCTCAAAGACGAACGCTGATTGGGATTGCGATGCAACCCCTCGAGAGCTGTCTTGAGCGTCTCGTGATTTTGCGGAACCGCGTTCTTGAGCGGTTCACGCGGCGAAGTGTTGGCAGCATTCGTATAAAGACTGTTGTCGCCGGCCGCGATCTTGGCTTTCAGGTCTTCGCGGGCACTCACGTCTTCTACTTTTTCCAACTGCTCAGCCACCAGCTTATCAAATTCCTGAGCTTTGTCCGCGAATGGTTGAGCCATTTCTTCTAGAGCTTTTTGCAGCGAAGCTTTGCCTGCCTCATCTACACCCTCTGGGATTGGCGCGGCCTTGATCTCATCTGCAAGCTTGGATTCAGCCCGCGAGAGAAGTGTGCCGAAAATCACCCGCTGCTCAGCGCTGGTGCTTTGTAAATAACAACTGCCACGATCGAGCAATGTCTTAAGACCTGCGACCCTAAGCTCGAATTTTCTCTTACTGGCCTTACCGGCAAAATGAATCTGACTCTGATTGGCGTCGAGCCGTTTCAATTCGTCCAATGAAACATGGCGCCAAGTAGGACCTAGATCACGACACGACTTAGCCAGTTGCGTGCGCAACTCCGCATTGCCTTTGCCCATGCCTGCCACATAATCGGTGAGAAAATCCTTATTTTCTTTCTTCCACGGCAACTTCAAGGTGGAAGCATCAATCAAGCTGGTGTCGCGCAAAGTTTGTAGAATTAAATCTTCCTCTTCACCCATAGTCTTGGCCGTCGCTAAGCGCGCGACCAGTTGATGGAGGATGCGGTCGCGATTGACGTTGCTGCCGCCCAATTCATAGAGCAGCGCCACTTTGAGGTAGTCGCGGGTGGTCCCGGGCTTTTCCTTCATCTTATTTTCTAGCATTTGCGCGGCTTGGGTAAATTCTGCCGACGCCTCTAACTCAGATGCCAATTCATCCTTTTTGCCCTGCTTTTGCAGGACTTCGATCAAGGTCTTTTGACTGCCGGTTTTCACCGCCACCACTTGCGCATTGGAACAGGATTGGGGGAGCAAAATTCCCGCCTGGCAATCCTTATTGAAGATCGCCAAGGCCTCAGGCGAATTCCCCATTGAGGTCGCCCATTCGAACTCCGAAGACGTTTCAATCTTCTTCATGTCGGACAGCTCACTCTGAAATTCTTTGTTGGTGGCGAGCCACATAGGGAATCGAGAATCCTTGGTCCACTTTTGCGCTTGCAGAACCACAGCCTGGTAATCTTTTTTCTGGGCCATAATGTCCAGACTCAAATGTTCACTTTGAATGGCCCATTTATCCGGAGTGAAGCTGCCATTTGGAATCGTGGCCAGTTCCAGAAACTTAGGAAGTGCGGTTGCATAATCCTTGTTCTGATATTGAGCGTAAGCTAACTGATATATAGTCTCGCGCTTTTGCGCGGCGCCTTCAGCAAATGGCTTAAGGGCTGACATCTCTTCGGCGACGATCGAGTAATCTTTGGCTTTTTGCGCCAGGCTGGCGCGGATCTTACGTAGGCGAACCGCTTCTTTGTCGCGTTTTGCAGCTTCTTCTTCTGCGATCCAAATTTTCAGTTGATTGATTTTGGGCGCGTCCTCTTTCTCAGCCGCCAGCCAACCATCGATCATCTGCTTGCGCTCATTGATCTTATCCGGAAACAAAGCCAAATAGAGCATGACCGCGCGTTTGAATTCCTCGGCATTTTTGGGCTGAGTGGTGCGCTCACCGTCGAGCTGCACGGTCAAACGGCGCATAATTTTCTCGGCTTCAACATCGCCCTTGAGACTCTCGCCTTTGCTGAGCAAATCCATGGCGCCATCCAGGCCTGCGTCAAACTTGCCCCAATCGCGAAAGCCATAATCCTCTTCGAGCAAGCGCACGTAGGATTTTAGTGTGGGCTTCTTGCGATTGACCGCATCGAGAACATAGACGCCGGCGCGGCGGTTACCGTGGGCGAAATAGGCATCGGACAATTCGCTGATCAAGCTGGGGCGCTTCAATTTGTCAGACAGCTTCTCCATCTTTTCTAAGCTGTCTTTGCCGTCATCACCCAGGCTACCCATAAATGCGGTCATGTCGCGCAGAGCTTCTTCGCGTACTTGCCCTTTGGAATCCCACAAAGCCTTTTCGATTTCCGTTACCGCTTCTTTGCTGCGCTCTTCACGCTCATAAACCCAGGCCAAACGGTAGTGGGTGTAAGAACAAACATCCTGAGTTGAGCATAGCGACTGAGCTTTCAAGTAATCATTCTCAGCCTGCTTCAAATCCGCGCGATTGGAACGATTCTCAAGCACTTCGGCTAAACGAAGTAAGGATTCGCGCTGCAGATCGGGCATGGAGTCTTGGCCGGCAAGTTCTCTCCATATCTGTTGCGCACTCGCCGCTTCACCTAGGTCACTGTAGAGACGGGCCAATTGAAATTGAATTTTGCCTTTGGCTGCACCGCTGGGTGCAGGGAACAATCCATTTAGTCCGCTTAAAGACTCGCGATAAAGTTGAATGGCTTTGCGCCGATGAGCCGCCACTTGGTCTTTTTCCCGAGCCGTCATGGACGGATTTCCCGCCATGTTCAAGGCTTCGTTAAAGAACGCATCGGCCAGTTTCAGCGTCAATTGCTGGCGGCTGGGATCTTTACTCGGAACAGAGTTCAACAAATTTTCGATATCATGGATGTAAGCCGAATTGGAGTTCACCGCCAAAGCGATTGAGCTGAGCAGCAACAAACCGAGTAAAAAGGCCCTCTTCATTAGCCGCCCCTGGTGATCACGGCCAATTGGACCGTGGAATATGTTTGCGTGGGCAACAGACCCATAAATAAGGACACGGTGGTGCTGGGCAGATTTTTATCGGCCTGAAGGCTGATCACGCCGTTGAATTTCTGAGTGGGATGGGCCATCTGCCAGCGCTCACGCAGCTCCGTCAATTTTTCCATCAGCGGAGTTGGATCCTGCAGCAAAGTTTGAGTTTTACCGATCAACTTCTGATCTAAATAAACTTCATCAACCGACAAAGCCAAAACGGGAGAATCCTCGATCTCACGACCGGTGACGGCTTGGGGAAGCGTCACGCCTTTAGTGACCATCATCAATTCCGGCGACGCGGAAAAAGTTTGCAATAAAAAGATCACGAGCAAGCTGAACATGTCGACCATGGAGGTCAGAGTCAGCCCCGCAATCATAATCCGGCGGCGTTTTTGTTTGCGTTGCTTCCGGCTCATCAGATGTTGCTGGAAGGTTCCGACTTTTAGTTCTTGTGATCCAAGCTGTGCCATTATTCCCTCACTGGAACAAGTCCCAAACTCATAACTCCTAAATCACGAAGGGTATCCATCACCGTCACGACCTCTCCATAGGTGATGCCGGCTTTGGTGGTCACGCGACCGACCGAAATCGCTTGCGCCAATTTCGCTTTAATATCTTGCGAGGGCGTCGTGGTTTTTAACGAGCCCGCGAAGTTTTTGAGCGAGTCGCGCAACAGTTGCAAGCGCGCTTCAACGGTCGGCGCGCCAACCTTAAAGGTCGTAGGCTTTTGGCCCGTACGCTTGAGTCCCACTTCCATCTCGGTGGGTGAAGTGTATTTCACGTCGAGTTCGTAAGTGTCGCTCACCTGAGCCGGAGCTTCAGTGCCGACCAACTGCTTCACGTTCACACCACCGATTTCCATCCACACCGCGGTCATGAGCAAAAAACAAATGCACATCGACAGCAGATCAATAAATGGGACCAGGTTAAGCTCCGCATCCAGACTTTTTCTTCGTCCGGATGAAGGAGATGCGCCGACGCTAGCCATGTTTAGGCGTCCAGCGAGGGTTCAGATATCACTTGTGCGCGGGATGAAGCCGACTTCAGCGTGCGCTTCATCTGGTTTTCACCTTCCGACAAGAACACCAAATCATGATAGATCTCTGTGGTATTCTCGGTGATCGCCGTCACCAGCTTATCCGTTTTGTTTTGGAAGTAAGCATAGGCAATCAAAGCCGGGATAGCGGTGATCAAACCAAACGCCGTACAGTTCATGGCTTCCGAAATACCATTACTTAATAATGTCGCGCGATCCGCGGGACTGGCATTGGCCACCCCGGCGAACGAGTGAATCATACCGACGATGGTTCCGAGCAGGCCGAGCAACGTCGCCACATTTCCGTACATGGCGAGGAAACCGGTGCGACGATCGATGCGGGCGATTTCAGAAGCCAGCTTCTCATCCATACGCGCCTGAATCTCTTCATCACCGGCGCCGTTGGCTCGAAGTCCACAGCCGATAGCCGCGATCTTGCCGATGCTAGTGGTGATGAAAGATTTGGCATAAGTCTCAGCATTGCGGTATTCACCGCGAATAATATTGCCGAGCAAATTCTTGCGGAAATCCGCAGGCTCATTCTTCACGCTAAACGCAAAAAAACTGAAGCGCTCAATAATGAAGCCAATTGTTAGAAGAAAGAACGTGCCGATACACGACATCATAATGATGCCGCCGCCATTAAAGGCCTTAAAAAGCGTGGTAGTGAAATCCATTTTACCCCCCGTGAACTAAAATGCTGGCGCTGAACCAAAACACCGTCAAATCATTTTCTGGGACTTAGGTTCAGGGAGTTTAAGAATCTGTCCGTTACGCAGAGAGCCGAGTGCTTACATCTTAGAGGCAAATCAGAGCGCTTGTGAAACACCCGAGAGGTAAAATGGCATAAAGGCGGCCTTCTGATCTTAGATTTGGAGCAAAAATCCCCTGAAAAATATGCCTATTAATTGAACATACGGATTTAGGAACTGGACTAAGGTCGATATGCGATTGCGGCACACATTGGTGAAATTATTTACCAGTCAATCCCTCGAGTATCGCAAGAGCCATTGACAAGAACTTGAATCTCACGGAATTTAGAGCCGGATTCAGACCTTTTGCAGGGCGCTCCTAGCTCAGTTGGTTAGAGTACTACCTTGACATGGTAGGGGTCACTGGTTCAAGTCCAGTGGAGCGCACCAAAATTTTGCGCAAGCAAAATTTTCCTCTAATCTCTAATTTGAGCCATTGTTATTCGCGCCTATTAAAATCTGCATCTCCCTTTGATATTTATAGCGATTATGCACCCCGCACAGGAGCTCCAGGTTTTCGACCTCATGACCGCCACCATTCCAACGCGAT
>Ga0206795_1109_pt1 | contig 15161 bp, 14 predicted proteins | sample Alteio_BWOrgCont_71_FD_152872 | JGI IMG/M metagenome (GOLD analysis project Ga0206795, IMG submission 152872) | Enriched cells from forest soil in Barre Woods Harvard Forest LTER site, Petersham, Massachusetts, United States -... | ecosystem: Environmental > Terrestrial > Soil > Temperate forest >... | reverse complement strand
TGCATTTCCTCCTGTGGTGGTTTCAGGACTTCCAAACATAACCCCGATTTTCATCCGAATCTGATTGATAAAAATAACTAACACATTAGAGCGTTTAATATTTGCAGTGAGTTTACGCAAAGCCTGAGACATCAATCGGGCTTGCAAGCCCATGTGCTGATCTCCCATTTCTCCTTCAATCTCAGCTTTAGGCGTTAAGGCTGCAACAGAATCGACAATCACAATATCAACCGCCCCTGAACGAACAAACATATCCGTAATTTCCAGAGCCTGCTCTCCCGTATCCGGTTGAGAAACCAGCAAATCATCTACATTCACGCCAATTGCCTTGGCATAAACTGGATCAAGCGCATGTTCGGCATCAATGAAAGCGGCTGTTCCCCCTTGCCGTTGGCACTCGGCAATGACCTGCAAGGTTAAAGTTGTTTTTCCGGAAGACTCGGGTCCATAAATCTCTACGATTCGCCCCTTGGGTAGGCCCCCAACTCCTAAAGCAATATCCAAGCCTAGAGACCCTGTTGAAATCACTTCCACCGGCATGGCGCTAGCGTCTCCCATCCGCATCACTGCGCCTTTTCCAAATTGTTTTTCGATTTGACTGAGCGCCCCTGCTAAAGCCTTTCGCTTTTGATCATCCATATCGCTTTCCCCTTCCAATAAAAAATAAATGAGCCGGGAATGTACACATGAAGTTTCGGTTCAGCAAGACGTTTTAAGAAGCAAAAATAACTTGAACCCCATGACGAATCGGCAGAAGAACTTGCCTGACTCGAGAATCCTGTTTTAAGGCCTGATTGAAATCATGCATTCCTTGAGCACGCTTATCCAAATGGGGATTCAAGACTTCCCCACGCCAAAGAACATCGTCTACCACAATGACCCCATGAGAGCTTAAATGCTTCAAAGCCCATTCATAATAATTAAAGGTATTCGCCTTATCTGCATCAATAAAAACCAAGTCAAAATCTCCGCTCAAAGTTTCTAATACCTGAAGAGCCTGACCTTCATGGATTTTAATTTGGGATCCAAAAACTGAACGTTCAAAGAAAGATTGAGCAAAATGGATTGCAGGCAAAGATTTTTCAATCGTGATGAGCTCAGTTTCTGAATGAAAGGCTTCCCCCATCATCAAGGCAGAATATCCCGTATACGTCCCGATTTCTAAAATCCGCTTTGCATTTAAAGCATGGACAAATGAACGAAGCAAACCTCCCAACTGAGGTCCGCAGATCATTTCACTTCCAGAAAATTTTTCAATCGTGACTAAACGCAGCTCTCGACAAAGCTCAGACTCCTCTCCGCTCCATTGATCGCAATATCGATCTATTTCAGGAAGAACGATCATAAAGTTTGACGACTCGTAAAAGCATGGGACAAAGTATGGCCATCAACATACTCCAGCTCTCCCCCGAAGGGGACTCCAAAAGCGATACGAGAAACTTTTTTCCCCGCCCGACGAATCGAACTTAAAAGATATTGTGCCGTCGCCTCCCCCTCAACGGTGGGATTCGTGGCCAAAATCACTTCTAACAAGTCCGGTTCAGAAAGACGAGATTCCAACTCATGAAGTTTTAATTCATGTGGACCGATTCCATCGAGTGGAGAAATTCGTCCCATTAAAACAAAATAACGACCTTTAAAAGATCCACTTTGTTCAATGGCCAAAATATCCATCGGGGATTCGACGATACAAAGTTGCGAAGCCATTCGATTAGGACTCGAGCAAAACCGGCAAAGATCAGTTTCAGAAAGGGTTCGACAAAATTGACAACGCTTAACAAGCTCTATCGCTTCTTTCAAAACTTTAGCTAAATGCAAACCTTCTTCTTGCTGATGCTCCAAAATATGGACGGCCAAACGTTGCGCGGACTTAGATCCAATCCCAGGTAGCGCACGTAAGGCCGTCACTAATTCCAAAATTTTCGGAGAAAAAGACATTATTATTTATCTTCATCAAAGGGAACTTGGAATTCCGGAGGGAGCTGTATGCCTTGAGCCAATTCAATCATTTTGTTTCGAGATTCATCTTCAATCTTTCTCACGGCATCGTTCACTGCAGCAACGACTAAATCTTCCAACATAGCTTTCGCTTTTACAAATTCTTCAGAAGGCTCTCCGTCTGAATCCAATGCAGGAATTGAAAAGACTGGGAGATTTGCATCCACAAAGGCCCGATCTAATTCATGTCGTCCATTCATGATTACCTTAACTTGTCCTGTTCCAGCTTGGCCAACAACTTTAAACTCGGATAATTCCTGTTGAATTTGCTGCATCCGTTTTTGCATTCCCTGAGCTTGTTTCATTAATTCTGTAATGCTATCCACTTCTAAAAACTCCTTTATTTTTTATCTCTAAACTCAACACTTTCTTGGTCAACTTCAGCACCAAACACATCTCGAATTTCTTGCACTGATGTGTCCTCTGAAATCATCGCGCTTGCCTCTGCATGACGCGCTTCAACTTTCTGCTGAACCCGTTTGGCAGGGGTCGCTAAATCACTCGCTCCAGAAGATCGAATAACCAGAGATACCTTACGCCCCAGGCCAGCTTCAATTGCGGCCGAAAGTCTATGGACAATTTTCTCGCTTAGCAAACATTCGACAGCAAGGTCTGTAATTAAGGTCATTTGATTCTCTTCTAATCTTTCCAGTTTAGTGTGGGTGATGATCTGTCGAAGCACCCCCTCAACTGGAAGGGATTGAACAAAAGCATCCCAATCCAATCCTGTTTTTTTCTGAGTCCCTAAATTCTGGATTTTCGGTTCTGTTGCCCTCGTTTTCGCCACAGGAGTTTTTTTAATTTCAATTTCTTTTGTTGGAAAAGGCTCAGTCAGTTCAAACGCCAATAAACGCAAAATCACCATTTGAAACCCCGAGAATGGATCAGGGGCAAAAATTAAATCTGTTTTGGATTTAATCGAAATTTCATAAAACAATTGAAGCTTGAGAGGATCTACCAGTTTCGAAATTTCCTGAATTTTATTCCATTCAAAATATTCGGAACTCAGGACATCCATCTTCTGAGCCAGTGCCGCCAATTGCCAAAAACGTGCCAGTTCGTCCAGGAGATTTTCAAAATCCACAAAATGATGTCTTAATTTTTCGACCGTCTTTAACCCAGATTCTGCCTCCCCTTTCGCAATCGCCTGCGCTAAAACATAAACCGTCTCTCGAGAAACTCCTCCTAACATTGAAAGCACTTCTTCCGCGGAAAGATTTCCCCCCGTAAAAGCAATAGCCTGATCTAATACGCTGAGCGCATCTCGGACACTCCCTCGAGCGCGCAAAGCGATGGTAGACAAAGCATCTGCCTCATAGGGTATTCCTTCTCGATTTAAGATTTCCGCCAAATGAGATCTTAAAACCTCTGGGCTGACAGGCCTTAAATGATATTGCAAACAACGAGACAAGACCGTGATAGGCAGTTTCTGAGGATCGGTTGTCGCCAATAAAAATTTCACGTGCTCTGGAGGTTCTTCGAGTGTTTTTAATAAGGCATTGAAACTATGCGTTGAAAGCATATGAACTTCATCAATGAGATAAATTTTAAATCGCCCAAGCGTTGGGGCATATTGAACTTTATCCAAAAGGTCTCGCGTATCCTCCACTTTCGTTCGAGAAGCCGCATCAATTTCGATTAAATCCAAAAAAGCCCCTTGCTCGATTTGCCGACAAATGGAGCATTCTCCGCAAGGAGTTCCTGTAATTCCGGTTTCACAACTTAAACATTTTGCAAATATCCTGGCGAGGGTAGTTTTTCCAACTCCACGGGTTCCGGTAAAAAGATAAGCATGATGAAGTCGATGATGAGCCAGTGCGTATTGCAGCCCCTTAACGACATGATCCTGACCCAAGACGGCATCAAAATTTTTAGGTCGCCAAACCCTTGCCAGTGCTTGTGATTTCAAGACATCCCCCAGGATAGAAGAAGCGGCTTTAGCCACACTCCGGCGCATACGTTTCTTACTGCCGCTGCTTCCTTCCGGACCTGACGGGGTTCATAAGTTAATATCGCGAAGGGACCAAAGCCATTGAAGGCGGCGATTATACGAAAATTGATTTTGAACGCAATGAACTACTTAGCCTCCGCGGTAATACAACTCAAATTCAATGGGACTTACCGTCATACTGACTCGAGTGGCTTCTTGACGCTTCAAATCAATATAAGCCCGAATCATGGACTCATCGAAGACGCCCCCTTTCAGCAAAAATTCCATATCGATCTCTAGAGCATCCAAAGCTTCATTCAGACTGGCCGCGACTTGAGGAATTTTATTCAACTCAGATTTGGGTAATTCATATAAATCTTTATTGATTGCTTGTCCCGGATGGATGCGATTCACAATACCATCCAAGCCCGCCATCATCATGGCCGAAAAAGCCAGATAAGGATTCGCTAAAGGATCTGGGGTGCGATATTCAATCCGCGTTGCAGCTTTACTATCCACATAGGGAATTCGGACTGCAGCTGAACGATTTCTTTTTGAATAGGCCAACAACACCGGCGCCTCAAATCCAGGAACCAAACGTTTGTAACTATTCGTGCTCGGGTTGGTGAAGGCATTTAGGGCTTTAGCATGTTTAATAATTCCACCAATATAAAAGAGTGCTGTGTCCGACAAACCTTCCTGATCGCCAAAAAACAAATTCTTCCCTTCTTTGAATAAAGATTGGTGAACATGCATCCCACTGCCGTTATCCCCCACGATAGGCTTAGGCATAAAAGTCACCGTCTTACCATAGCCATCCGCCACATTTTGAATAACGTACTTTAGAATTTGAAGCTCATCCGCCTTCTTCACCAAGGTATTAAATTTGCTTGCTATTTCGCACTGTCCAGCCGTGGCTACTTCGTGATGATGAGCTTCAACAACTAAACCCATTTGAGTTAGAACTTCACACATTTCCGAGCGAAGTTCATGCAAAGAATCCATCGGAGGCAAAGGCACATATCCACCTTTGATGGCAGGACGATGACCCATATTTCCAGCTTCATAATGACGCCCTGAATTCCAGGCTGCTTCTTGAGAGTCGATTTCAACAAAAGACCCTTTCATGGAGACATCCCAACGCACGGAATCGAAAACGAAAAACTCCGGCTCCGGTCCAAAGTAAGCGGTATCGGCAATGCCTGTTGAGCGCAAATATTCTTCAGCTCGTTTGGCCAAAGATCGGGGGTCTCGGTCATATCCTAGAGAAGTGGAAGGTTCAATCACATCGCAACGCAAAACCAAGGTGGGAGATTCAAAAAAGGGATCCCTCACAGCGGTTTGTACATCGGGTTTTAAAATCATGTCGGATTCATGAATAGACTTCCATCCTTGCAAAGAAGATCCATCAAACATTTTCCCATTATCGAAAAATCTCTCAGTCAATTCCGTCGAAGGAATGGTCATATGGTGATCTCTGCCCCGAAGGTCGGTAAATCTAAGATCAATAAAGCGAATTTCTTCCGCATGAATGCGTTTTAAAAGGGCAGAAACATCAGAAGCCATGAGGTCCCCTCGTAAAAAAAATTCCGAGTATACCGAAATGTTTAATGCTTACCAGCCCTAACGAGACCTCCAAATCCGGACCCCACCAAATGACGAGTCAGTAACTGACGAACTTCATCTCCCGACCTTAATTCCAAAGCTTCTTCCAAAATCGACTCACACATTGCTTGAGTAAATCCTCGAATCACCCACTTCACCCGTAAAATCCGAGAGGCACTCATACTTAATTGATGAAATCCCATGCCAATAAGTAATAAAGTCGCCAGAGGATCGCCACCCATTTCCCCACAAATCCCACAGGGTTTTTGATAAAAGCTTGCCCGCTTCACTACATGATTGACCGCGCGTAATACCGCCGGATCAAAGGAGTCATAGTAAGCTTCTACACGAGAATTATTTCGGTCTACGGCTAAAAGATATTGAGTTAAATCATTCGTCCCAATCGAGACAAAATCCACCAAGGATAAAACTTGATCTATCACATGAATTAAAGAAGGAACTTCAATCATCACTCCAATCTTGGGCCAAACAACTGCAACCCCTGCCTCTAACTCTTCTCGATAAATTTCTGAAATTAATTGCTTCGCTTTCAAAATTTCTGCCTGGCAACTCACCATAGGCAACATAATTTGTAAGTTGTTTAGGCCCACCGAAGCCTTGAGCATCGCCCGAACTTGTTGGGCAAAAATTTCAGGATGATCGAGCAAAATTCGAATCCCTCTCCAGCCCAAGTAAGGATTTTCTTCTTCAAATTGAAAATAAGGGAGATCTTTGTCTCCTCCGATGTCCAAGAGGCGCATGACCACCGGATTGGGAAAAAAAGACTCCAAAAATTGTCGATAAATAACGCGCTGCTCCTCATCCCCAGGAAACCGATCTCGAATCATAAAAGGAACTTCAGAGCGATAAAGGCCGACGCCGGTAGCCCCCTGGGCAATCGCCGGATCAATATCTGCAATCAAACCGACATTAGCGCGCAAGACAATCAGGCTCCCATTCTTTGTTTCTGCCGGCAAGGGAATGAGCTCTCGAAGATTTTCAGCTAATTCCTGTTCTTCATTGAGCAAACGCTGATAAGCCACTTGCAGGGCATGATGAGGATCAATAAAAACACGACCGGTATACCCGTCCACAATAACATTTCGTTCGGCAATTAAATCCAGAGGCAAAGATTCCACCCCCATGACAGCAGGAACTCCAAGGGCATTGGCCAAAATGGCTACATGACTATTGACGGAGCCTTTGATTGAAACCACCGCTCGAAGTCGCTTTTTAGGAACCTCTGCCAACATAGATGCGGTGACTTCATTTCCCACCAAAATCGTATTTAAAGGATATTGCACAGGGCTATGATCCAAGGATTGGAGATAGGAAAGCACCCGCCGACCTAAATCTCGAATATCTGTAGCTCGTTCTTTAAGGTATTCGTCGCTCATTTCCTCAAAAGCTTTGGCTGTTTTTAGAACCACTCCTTTCAAAGCGGATTGAACCCATTGCCCTGCCTCGACTCGTTCAACCACGCTCTGCACAAAACTTTTACTGTCGAGAATCCTTAAATAAGCGGAAAAAAGCGCTCGCTGATCTTCTCCCAAACTTTCAGATAAGGCCTCATCCATGGCTCGAATATCTTTTTGAACGCTGCCCAAGGCTTGATGGAACTTTTCAATATCTCCGGGAATGTCTTCCGAAGCTTTTTCAAAAACCAGATTAAAGTCCGCTGGAGGTTTAACAACCAAAGCCTCCCCAATCGCAACACCGGAAGCTGCTCCTACGCCCTGAAGTTTGAGCGATTTATGTTTTCCATACGAAGAGATCGTTTCGTAAATACGACCACTTTCCAAAGCCTGAGCAATATTGGCTGAAAGCTGAGCGGTTAGAGTCACTACAAAGGCTTCATCATTTTCAGAAAAAGTTCGAGTTCCCGTATTTTGAGCAACAACCACTCCCAAGGTTTCCGCAGCATGAATAATGGGCACCCCCATAAATGCGTGATAAGGGGATTCTGAACCCAAAGGAGATAGTTCAATGCTTCGAGGATCGAGCGCAGCATCCCCTAATAAGATAGGTTCTCCATGTGAAGCGACTGCGCTGACCAATCCTTCTCCTTGTGCAATACGACATTGCCCGGGAAGAATGTGTTTGATCCGAGTACTGGCAATTAAAATAAAGTCTTCATGTTTTTCATCAAAAACAAAAATTGAACAAGCATCCGCAACGACTTCTCGACAAATGGTGTCCAACAACACCTGCATGGCCTCCTTCAGGGTCTTCGCCCCGTTCATGGCTAGAGCAGTGCGTTTGAGGGACTCAAGTACGTTCACGCGAAGGCTTCCTCTTTCGACAATGAGAACGGGCAATGACCGGAGCAAAAAAATTGAGTGCTTGGGCATAAACTCGTCGTTTAAAGCCCACCACTTCACGCATCGCAACCCAATGACTTACCCAGGTAAAAGTTTCAAATTCCGGCGAAATTGTTGCATTTAAGTCAATACAATCCGGTGAAGTCCGTAATTTCAGTAAAAACCATTTTTGTTTTTGACCAATACAATTAATGTTTTTCTGCCCTAATACCCTGCCAGGAAGACGATATTTAAACCATCGATCTGTCGCTGAAATGACTTCAACATCCTGCGGATACAAACCCACTTCTTCATGCAATTCGCGATACATCGCAGCGAGAGCGGTTTCCCCCTCATTAATGCCTCCCTGAGGAAATTGCCAAGACCCTTGTCTGCAACGTTTCCCCCAAAAAACTCGGCCTTCGGCATTGATGATGACCATCGCTACGTTCGCTCGAAATCCCTCCGAGTCGATCATGCCACACCCTTCCAATTCTTCGTGCGCGAAGAATATAGGATCCATCAAAAAAGCCCAAACAAAATACCGCGTTATCTCGAGTATTTATAAACTTCGGCGAAATAGTCCGATGATCAACAAAAATGTTCCCAAACTCACCGCCATATCCGCCACATTAAAGGCAGGCCAATGCCAATTTTGATAATGAACGTCTATAAAGTCCGTCACCGAACCCATCAAAGCCCGATCGTATAAATTTCCCAAGGCTCCTCCCAAGATGAAGCAAAGGGCAATTGGCATCAAACGATGTTGCGGATTCATCATCAAAAGCCAAATTAAAATCAAAACGGAAATCACTACCCCTATCCAAGCAAATACCTTTGTTTGCCAACCCGAATCTTGAGATAAAAATCCGAAAGCCGCTCCGGTGTTATGAACCAAAACCAAATTTAAAAAAGACCCTAAAACCAGAGGGGCCTCCCCAAGGTAATGATTGATCAGATTTTTACTCACTAGATCGAGAAGCAAAACAAGCGCGGTAATCCATAACCAACGCCATTGGCTGAATCGTTTGAACATCATTTTCTCCTATACCATAGCTCGAACTTCACCCGAACCCTCAACATTCTGAACACAGCGATCACAAAGTTCTGGATGCTTACTATTTTTCCCCACTGTCTCTAAACGATGCCAACAACGTCCACACTTAGGATGAGAAGAAACCTTCACTTGAATACGATTTTCTCCGCAAGATATCTGGGCCGAGGAGGTAATTAAGGCAAATCGAAGCTCTTCTTGCAGAGGGGCCAAGAGGGCAAACCGTTCCGGGTCCACTGAAACACTGACTTCCGCCTCCAAAGAGGAACCCAATTTCCCCGCAGCTCGCAAAATCTCAATTTCTTTATTCACTTCTTCACGCAAGTGCATCAAAGCTTGAATGGATTCGTCTTTTATCTTCAATCCACTCATTTCAGAAAAATTCAACCAAGTTGCGGCAAACAATTCTCCTGAATTTCCGGGAAGCAATTCCCAAACCTCATCTGCCGTAAACGACAAAATGGGGGCTAAAGCTCGAACTAAGGTGTGCAATAGATGAAACATTACTGTTTGAACAGAACGACGCGGAAGGCTTTCTCGCTGACAAGTGTACTGACGATCCTTAATGACATCGAGATAAAAACCCCCAAGCTCAATCGAACAAAAATAATGAATTTTTTGAACCACATGATGAAATTGATAACTGTCATAACTCGCTCTGACTTCCTTTTGAAGTTGCTCTGCACGTCGTAAGACCCACTGATCTAAACCCAAGAGATCGGGGTAAGCCAGAGCCTTTGAAGGCTCAAATCCATCTAGATTCGCAAGTAAAAATCGTAAGGTGTTTCGCAACCTACGATAAGTTTCTGCGACTTGCTGGAAGACGGACATTGAAACGACCATTTCCAAACGGGAATCCACTCCTGCGACCCAAAGCCGCAGCACATCCGCCCCAAAAGTTTTAATGATTTCTTCAGGAGCAATCACATTCCCCAAGGATTTGCTCATCTTGTGACCTTTATCGTCCACGGTAAATCCATGCGTCAAAACTTCGCGATAAGGAGCGACTTTACGATACGCCACCGAGGATAAAAGTGAGGACTGAAACCAACCCCGATGTTGATCCGAACCTTCCAGATACATATTGGCAGGAAATTGCAAGACACTTTCATGTTCAAGCAAGCAAAAATGAGAAGCTCCTGAATCAAACCATACGTCCACGGTGTCCATCACTGGGGAATAGTTTTCATCTGAGCAAAATTGCCTTGGATTTTCAAACCAAACCTCGACACCCCCTTGCTCAACCGCCTTCGCAACAGAGGCCAAAATCTTCAGAGTTTCTGGATGTAAAGTTTCTGTTGTTTTATGTAAGAACAAAGGAATTGGGGTTCCCCACACTCGTTGACGAGAAATACACCAATCGGGGCGATCCTGAATCATGCTCAAAATCCGAGCTTTCCCAGAAAGGGGAATCCAATTCACGGTTTCAATGGCGGCCAAAGTTTCTCGACGTAAATGGGCCTGATCCATGCTGATAAACCACTGAGAAGTCGCTCGAAAAATTAAAGGCGTTTTGTGTCGCCAGCAGTGCGGATAACTATGGGTTAAGGGGAAATGACTCCACAAAGCTCCCGAAGTTCTTAAACGCTCAATAATAAGTTCATCCGCTTTGCGTACAAAAACTCCCGAAAACTCGGGAACATTCGGAAGATAACAACCGTTTTCTCCCACGGGATTTTCTACCGGAAGCCCGTATTTTTTGCCGATTTCAAAATCTTCCAATCCATGGGCCGGCGCGGTATGAACAATCCCCGTTCCTTCTTCCACCGTGACATGATCTCCCAAAATCACAGGAACACTTCTCGCTTGAAAAGGATGTAAAAATTTTAAAGATTCCAAGTCCCGACCCATCGCTCTAGCCAAAACTCGATGTTCTTGAATCTTGCCTCTCGCCAGGACTTTTTCCATCAAACTTTCGGCGATGAGAACATTTTCTTGGCCATTCACCTCAATCAAGACATAGGTCATTTCCGGACCCAGGCACAAAGCCTGATTGGCCGGCAAGGTCCAGGGGGTTGTCGTCCAAATAATCATTGAAGTGGGTAAGCTCGATTTCACTTTGAAAATCTCCGCGACTGCCGAGGCATTTTCCGCTAAAAACTTCACTTCGATAGAAGCCGATATCTTGTCTTTATATTCCAGTTCGGCTTCCGCTAAAGACGAACCACAGTCCAAACACCAATGAACCGGTTTATACCCTCGGGCAAGATGTCCATTCTCAATCACTTTCCCCAGCAAACGAATAATGTTGGACTCATAGGAAAAATCCATGGTGAGTTTGGGGTGTTCAAAATCGGCAATAATCCCCAAACGCTCAAAAGCTACTTTCTGAATTTCGACCTGGGAAGAGGCATATTCCCGACAACGTTGACGAAAACTCGTCGGGTCAATTTTCTGCCCGACTTTCCCATATTTTTTTTCAACATTCAGTTCAATCGGCAAGCCATGACAATCCCAAGTCAGTAAAAAAGCAGCATCTTTTCCATTTAGGCTTTGGGATTTGACTACGATATCTTTCAAAATCTTATTCAGGGCATGACCAATGTGAATCTCTCCATTGGCATAAGGAGGGCCATCTAAAAGCACATACTTTTCTTGTCCCCGCCGAGTGGCTCGAATTTTTTGATATTGGTTTTTTTCTTTCCATTTTTTCAATCGCAAAGGCTCACGCTCTGATAAAGATGCCTTCATCGGAAAATCCGTCTTCGGGAGATTTAAAGTATCTTTATAATCCTGTATGGGCCGCCTCTTTCGAAAAAAAGGGCTGAGTCTACCAAAAAGCGAAGCGCAGAAAAGCAAGATTCTTAATTCGCAAAACCTTCAATTTAGAAATTTGAATCTAAGCAAGTCTTTAACCAAGCTCCCCAATTGGCCTATTAAATAAAAGGGAACGTTCAATATGGAGGCCTCGTAAGACAAAGGAGATGTCGAGATTTTCACTCCGAAGGGAAGTTTTTGTTCCGCTAATAAAAGTTGTAGAGATTTCAGGCGACCTTTTGCCCCGGACTTCACTTCAATCGGAACGATAACTCCCTCAAAATTCATCACAAAATCTACTTCTGCCTCCGAACCTCGAATATTTCTAGCCCAAAAATACAAAGATCCGGCTACTAAGGGATCTTGATGTGCCAGCAATAATTGTCCGACAACTTGCTCTGCCAATCCCCCCTCATTTAATTTTTGAAGCCCTTCTTGCAATAAAAATTCTGAGCTTAAGCCACTTGCTCTCTGCACCAAACCCACATCCAGAAATTGTAATTTAAATTTTTTCTCATTAGCAGTTGTTGCCAAGGGCAAGCCGCTGGCACTCGTCGCAACAATTTTTTTGATTAATCCTGCGTACTCCAAAAGCTGTATGGCATTTTTTAATTCTCTTGAACGCCTATCCGGATCAACTTTGCTGTAAGTGATTTGAGTTCCAACCAAGCCCGGGGCTTTGTCATAAAGCATCTGTAAACAGGCATATTCCGTTTGACTAGCATATTTACCAAAATCATCTCTATACGTTTGCAAAATGGAATTTTGAACCCGAATCACTTTTTGCAAATCTTTATTGGGTAAATAAGCCTTCAGAACCTCGGGCATCCCCCCCGTGATCATAAACATTTTAAATTCTGCCAATAAGGCCTCATGCGCTATCGCGGATGGAGGATTTTGCAAAGAGAATTCTTTGAGCATAGAAAAATTCTTAGGCTGTGACGCCAGAAGATATTCCTCAAAAGTACAAGGGTATAAATATGCATACTCCACTCTTCCCACTGGCATACTGATGGATTCATGATTTAACACAAACTCCAATAAAGAACCTGCTGCTATGACATGAAGCTTGGGCATTTTTTCACGAAAATACCTCAAGGCCGTTAAGGCCTTTGGACAAGCCTGAATTTCATCTAAAAAAAGCAGCGATTTTCCAGGAATAATTTCTTCATGACTTAAAAAAGAAAGCCCGTTTAAAATTTCTTGTGGGTTCAAATTCTCAAAGCAAGCTTGATATTTAAGCTCTTCTTCAAAATTTATCTTCACGAAAGTTTCAAATTTGCCAGTCCTTTTCCCAAACTCTGCGAATTCCTGAACCAAGTGGGTTTTTCCCACTTGACGTGCACCTCGAATTAACAAGGGTTTGGGATCAGTTGGCCCAGACCATTCCTTGAGAAACTCAAAGAGACTTCTTTGCATAGATATTCCAAATTTGGCTAAAAGAGCCGGTTATTTTAGCCAAACTCTGGCTAAAAGATACGGTTCTTTTAGCCAAAAATTTCTTAATAAGCCCCTTACAACAATTTTTTTGCTTCCAAAATATCTTTTTCAATTTGAGCACGCAGGGCATCTAAGGACTCAAAACGAACTTCCTCTCGAATTTTTGCAAAAAGCTCGACGCATAAACGCTGTCCATAAAGGTTCCCAGAAAAATCAAAGAGAAAAGTCTCCAAAAACCGAGAATGCCCATTTACTGTGGGTCGAGTTCCAATATTGGCCACCCCCGGATAGGTCTCTTCTCCGAGTTTCACCCGAACGGCAAAAACCCCCGAATAAGCCATATGTCGTCTTAAAGAAATATTGGCTGTGGGAAATCCCAAAGAACGCCCGCGCATTGAACCTCGAACAACCCGACCACTTAAGGTAATGGGATGCCCCAAGAGTTTTCGAGCTTCTTCTAACTTGCTTTGGTTGATGAGAGCTCGAATTTCAGTGCTGCTGATACGAGTCTCTCCATGTTCAGCGATCACGGCTGTCTGCGTGACTAATTCAAAATGATTCACAATGCCTGCCTGCCTCCGGAATTGAACATTCCCTTTACGCTGGGCTTCGGTGGTCATTTTGTTTGAACCGCATCCCAAGGAATATTTCGTGCCAAATTTATCCCCTCCTCGTTAAAGCGAAGACAGACCACGATATCCATTCCCATTTTTGCTAAAAAAAGCAATTTATCTTCCAGGCGCATCAAGCGAGGAGGGGATAAATTTGGCACGAAATATTCCTTGGGATGCGGTTCAAACAAAATGACCACCGAAGCCCAGCCTCGAGCTTTAGCCTGATCCTGAATATTTTTTAAAATCGCCTGATGTCCTAAGTGCATCCCATCGAAATTCCCAATCGCCACGGCAGAGGGAGTCTCTAAATGTTTAAGCTCATGAAAAAATCGCAGAACCTTCATTCGCTACTTCCTTAAAAATTCGCGATTGTGCCAAAGCAAGCAAAACAATCAATTAAAAAAATCGAGGCTAGTGTCGTCGAAGCTTTAACTTAGCTTGACGCAACCAATCTTGATAACCTCCGACGTACTGCTCAATTTTTTCCCCCCCCCTCAAATACCCAAGTACTTGTAACGACTTGATCTAAAAATTCTCGATCATGACTGACCAATAAAATTGTTCCGGGATAGTCCATCAGTAAATCTTCCAGTAATTCCAAAGATTCCATATCCAAATCATTCGTTGGTTCATCCAAAATCAATAGATTGGAAGGTTTGCTTAAAAGCTTCGCGAGTACCGCTCGATTCCGCTCTCCTCCCGAAAGTAATCCTACTTTTTCTCTTGCTCTTTCTGGGGAGAATAAATATCGCTTTAAATATCCCATCACATGAATTCGCTGAGCATTTAAATCGATAAATTCTGAACCTTCTCCAATGTTATCCAGCAAGGATTTTTCTTCTTCCAACTGCCCTCTTAATTGGTCGAAATAGGCAATTTGAAGCTCCGTTCCCAATTTCACCGTCCCTGAGCTTGGAGATAATTTCCCCAAAAGCACATTGAACAAAGTACTTTTTCCGCATCCATTAGGCCCCAAGATTCCAATGCGATCTCCTCGATGAACCACGCAGGAAAAATCTTGGAAAATCACTTTTCCTGCTTCCGTGACATAACTTAAATTTTTTGCCTCCAAGACTTTTTTCCCAGACTTTTCCGCATTAGCCGAAACGATTTCCGTCTGAAACTGTATCTGCCGACGCAAAGAATATTCTTCCCGCATTTTTAAAAGCGCTCGAACCCGCCCTTCATTTCTTGTCCGTCTGGCTTTAACCCCCTGACGAAGCCAGGCTTCTTCTGCCGCTAATTTTTTATCAAACTCTGAATGCTGATGCCGTTCGGCACTGAGCTGAGCTTCTTTATGAACCAGAAACTGCTCATAAGTTCCTTCAAAGCTTTGAAGAATCCCACGATCCAATTCAATAATTCGACGAGCCAAATGCTGCAAAAATCTTCGATCATGGGTAATGAATAAAATGGCTCCTTCGAATAAAGGCATAAAGGCTTCCAACCACTCTACCGATTCA
>Ga0206795_1123_pt1 | contig 15457 bp, 19 predicted proteins | sample Alteio_BWOrgCont_71_FD_152872 | JGI IMG/M metagenome (GOLD analysis project Ga0206795, IMG submission 152872) | Enriched cells from forest soil in Barre Woods Harvard Forest LTER site, Petersham, Massachusetts, United States -... | ecosystem: Environmental > Terrestrial > Soil > Temperate forest >... | reverse complement strand
GGAGTGGTTCCAGGCGAGCACTCTACCGGGGGCAAGCAAACACTGACTGAGACGAGCAGGCGTGGAAACAGGTACTTGCGCAAACTCTTCGTGCAGGGGGCACATGCCGTACTGCAAAAGAGGAGGACACAATCTACCGGCCTGAGCACGTGGCTGGCACAACTCACAACCCGTAAGCGCATTCAAGTCGCGGCAGTAGCTTTAGCGAATAAGCTGGCGCGCATGGTCTGGGCGGTACTGGCCAAAGGGGAAGCCTACCGCCCGCCAGTGGCTGCACTCTCAGCCCGCGCTTGACCTCACTGGCCTGCAGATGACGCCTGGCAAGAGCACCAGGCTCGGAAATCGCATTCGCGATTCCCACATCCGCAGGCCAGCGACGACGGCTGACTGATTTGACTTTTTCAAACCCTGCCAGGTTTGCTGGCGAACCATGAGATGGCACAACGGTCGATCCCGGCGCTCCCGAAACCTGTAATACGGAAAAGCCTACCAAGGCCGCGTAACTAAGTAGGACGAGGGCGCAGCGCATTCCATTCAGGCCAGGAGACAGCTACTCCAACAAAGGCCGGATACATTCGCGCAGACCAACACGCCATTCCCATTTTTCGCTTGCAATACGGCGGCGGACCATACATTCAGTATTGCCGGTGATCCGACCAGTTCCCTGTATAGAATCGAAGACGTTGATCGAAGGAGCGCAGATGAATGTTTGGCGCTGAACCTCAAGAAGAATGGAACGAGCGAGATGTCGCGGATTTTGAAAGGCACGCTTCCGTGTGCCTTCACCGTTGCATCATCGCGGTGATTCGAGCGGCGGTTCTTCTTCTTGCTTCAGCCCTTTGTCTCTTACCATTCATGGCGGGCCACTACCTCAACAAATATTGGTACGCCGCTCGGGTCCTTGTCTGGGTAACGCTGGCAGCGTTTCTCTGGTTCTTTTACAAGGTCATGCTTATCTGGGCTTCGTGGCAGAGTTCGAGAGAAACTAGACGCGAGTTCGGTGATCACCGATAGAGGCTCTGGGACGCCCAGCCAAGTGGTCGGCAATACGGACCTTTCGACCCAGTTTCCCGAATGTTCCGGGATGCCGGTGATTCGGCCAATTCAAGATTCTGACTGGGCATAACTGTCATGAAATGATGAACAGTAAGAAACAAACGGTGTAGGCTGTTTGGCAACTGGAGGATCAATGAGAAATGTCTGCCTGCCCCTTGCGATTGCTCTGCTGTGCGGACCGAAGGGAATTGCTCAAGCCGATAGTTCCAGCCTTCATGCTCGTTACGGGGAGGCGACAGTTGAGCGATTTGTACCGACTCCGCAAATCGAATTGCTAGTGAATTACGGCGCAGATCGCCAAGCATGCGAGATCTTGATTCAGCCTACGAGCATGTCCATATTTTTTGCCGAAAAACGTTTCGGACCCGTAATGGATGAAACCGTAGTATCCCAAATTCTAGAAGAGGTATCACCAGTGCTCACTCGAGGAAAAGGTGGCTTAAGCCTTGTGACCAAATCGGGCTGCAACCAAAACTCGGTTGAGGAATTCGATATGGTCACCGTCAGCCGTACTTTTCATAGATGTGATTTAACGAACGAAAAGCATGAACTATCCGCTTGGGTAACATTTAAGAGGAGCGCATGCGATTCGATTGCTAAGGCGCGGATGGAGCTACAGCAAGCTGATAAGGATACCACCGTCGGCAAGGCTCAATAACTCGTCGTTTGGGATCGCCATCGGGGGAAATGTGCGTGCGGCTGATCGGATGGGCGTCCTTGAAGCCCCCTTGGGCTTTCGACTTCAGAGCAATGCGCCCCTGGACCGCGAAGCGGATGCGTGGTCGGCGATACGAACTTCGACCCGGCTCCCCGAAAGTTCTGTATTGCCAGTCATACGGACCGGAACTGCGAATCTGGAACGCTCGTAAATTAGAATTGCGCATCGATGGCCAAGAACAAGCTAATCCCGTGGCTGTTTAGCATAGTCGTTGTTGTTGTAGCTGTTCTCGCCGTTGAATTGACTATCCGAAGCCGGGAGGAGCGGAAACGACAATCATTCTATCAATCGATTCTCCACCAATACTCAACAACACTGAGGCCGGGTACTCAACGGGGTGAAGTCGAGGCAGTATAGGCTTCTCATGGCCGCGCCTTTCAACAGACGTGCTGCTGTGCCTCGCCAAAACTCCATCATCCTGTGTTTTCTTCGCTATCTAGCCCACTACGAGTTGAGATTCCAAACGGCTCTTAACCGTTAAGATATCCGGGGCGCCATTCAGCTTCGCCTGCGGATTGAATTTTGGCGAGGCACAGCCTCTGGATCCCCCGTGCGAGAAAGCTTCCACAACGGTGTTGGAATGTTCTACGGGGACGATACGTTCAACGGGAAACCGATCCGCATAAGATTTATATGGTCGAAGATCACTCCTACGTCGTGTTACTGGGAGCGGGCGTTCTCATCCGATGGTGGCAAGACTTGGGAGACCACTTGGGTGCAGGACATCCAGCGAGTGCAATAGCCGAAGAATTTCGCTCGGAACGCGCTTTGGCGATCGGATTAGCCGCCCACCCAGCTACAATTTTCCCGTGACCAGGGAACGTTGGGCTCAGATAGGAATCACGACTCAATTCCTTATCATCGTCAGGACGCTAGGTGAGGTCTTCCGGCTTAAGCACGTCCATGGCACCAACTTCACCGCCGCAGTCGCTATGCCATATGTGGGCGGCGCTTTAATAGCAGCTTGCTTCTGCTGGGCAGGCGTGGCCTTGTACTTCTTTCGACGCTACGCGCTGTCCTCATGGATCGCGCTAGCGACCGTACTCATTCTGCTGGTGTACAAAATTGCTGTGATCGGCTGGTAATGGCGGCTCATTTAGACGATTGAGCCGAAGTCGGCAGGCCGTCCCCGGGTCAATCAGTGCGTTGGCGATTCTCGTTACTATCCCTGAAGGTGCCGACGGCGCATGCCGGCTAGCGCCCTTTGATAATTGAGAAAAGGATTTCGCTCAGGCTCTCAAACAGCTCCGGAAAATCCTTAACAACGAGTGCGATTGGCAAACCTACACACGCCATGTTAATCACCAACTGCCCGAGGAAGAATGACATTGAAAAAGGTCGATTGAGAGCGCTCAGTGGGATCACGACAAACGTCATAAAGAGGTAAGCCGCTGCGCCAAATAGAAGCCCGCACAACACTGAATGCTCGTTGAGCACTGTAAGGTATCGGCTGGCAACAGCGTAGGTTGTTGCAGCGCCGAATGCAATTAAGTAATGCAGGCCGAGTCCTAGCGGGACCGTGCTATTTCGGCAAACGCCTTTGGCCCAATCATTGCGCTCGCAATAGATTGGAGGACAAGCTTCGGTCTTGTGCTCCGAGTCGCAGCGAACGCCAACGCCGCACACAGATCAATGGAACCGGTGATAATTCCTGCCCAACCTGGCTAGCGCGAGAGACATCTAACCCTCCCATTCGATAAAACAGATAATCTACCGTTCGAAGCTAGCAAGGCGCTATTCTGCTATGTGCGAACCGAGAGTATTACGAACCGTTTTTCACGAGTATGGCCGGAATATCCCCCACTAGGAGGCCAGTAACTCGCTAAGTGTTTTTTTAGGTCGCCATTCCTGGTTGCTCCGACGAAACGATGTCGCATCCGCATCGTTGAGTCCCACCAATACGTCAGCCACGATTCGACCACCGACTGGGCCAAGACGATGACCACCTGTACAAGCGTCTGCTTCTCGAAGGATGTAATACCACAGAGGCGTCTCGCCCTGCCAACCCGTAGAAGCGATGCCAACCTCGTCTGCAGTCAGCGGAGTGGCCCCGATGTATCGGGAAACGGCTTCGCCAGACGGCAGGCCGACACCCTGCCCTCGTTGCAGGTCACGAACGGCGAGAGAATGATAGGCCTCGATTTCGGTTTCGCCGGTGACAGCTACGGGCAGCTCAATCAGGGCCTTTACAAGTTTTCCATCAATTTTTTTGGCTCTTTGTGCCGACTCGGCACCGCCCGCGTCGAAGAACAGTTTCCAGTCAACCGTGTGTTGGCGCGGTACTGCACGGAATCCCAAGAGGTCAGGAAAGAGCGGGACTGGATCGCTCAGTAAGTTCAAGTGGTAGCGGTGACGAATCTGAGAGTGGCCGTATCGGTACGCCGCATCGGCAAATTCGAGCGGTATAAATGCGTCTTGAACGGGGCGAAAATAACGCGGCCCTTCTCTCAGAACGTGAGCTGCAAGTGTCGCTCCGACAAGCGTAGGCAGAAACTCGTTGAGAACGATCCACTGATAGTGCCACCGCAACTGCCGGGCAGCTTCGTCGAAGACGTGATCGTTCGATACTCCAGCCAGCCGAGCTTCATCGACAAACGCATTGTGAGCTTTCAACACGGCTAGATGCAATTGAGAGATCAGCATGTGCGAATCGTTGCGTGGGTCGCCGATAACCGCGGTGCCCTCTGCGTTCCGTTGTAAGTCAGCTCCGTCCAAACCAAGCAGGAACTTCGCCGGGTCGTCGCGTTGGTAGAGAAACGGATGGCCGGTTGGCCCTTCGCCGTACAGAGATTCGAGGTTGAGTTTCGGACTGCGGGCATTGTGTAATTCTGCCGTATTGGTATGGGGTCGCAGAGTTGATCGATCCGCGGTTATATCGTGAGCCACAAATTGACCAAAAATAGGCCAGCCAGCCGCAATGTTAGCCAAGGAGTCAGGAGAGTCATCGACGTCTCCGCAATCACAGACACCGCCTGCGCGTCCGAGGGCGTGCAAGAATTGCTCATCGGCTTGAAATTGCGGCACCTGAGGAAACATCCGCGCATAAGTAGTTGGGCCAAGGGGCGCATCGATTGCTATTTTTGCTCGTGCGGGCGACAGACAGTGACTTCGGGCCGATGCGGTCAGCTGATTCATGAGTCCTCTCTTTTCTGGCGTCGTCGTGTCACTGGGGTCCAATCGCCAAGGTGCCAGATACGGCAAGATGTTTTTTCGATGCGCCGGTCCGGAATTAGCCAGATAAATGCGGCGATCACAAGAACCGCCTAGGCGATCCACGATGAACGAAGTGTAGCGATGACCGCTACTATATACAACACCGGTGATAGGTTGCCCTTCCAATTGCGGCCGATTGCGTCCTTCAAGATCGAACCCTCCCCTGGAGGTAGTATGCGATCGCAGCTATCAATGGCACCCCTCCACAAAGCGCGGTGAGCACCGCGGCACGTCTGGAGATTCTCACGCAGCTCTTTTCCATCACGGGCGGATTATGCATGATCCGGGAATTGAATTCTCGAATGGCGCCTACAGGGCTTAGCGCGTTTCCAGACCTTCTAGACTCTTGAAACGTGCGATGGCGATTCGGCATCAATCCAGAGTTATTCCCGGCGAAAAGCGCGTTAGACGACACCAGCCAATCGCCCTGCTAAGTGGCGCTGAGCGAAGCGTAGGACCGGCAAGCTTGCTTGCGTCCGCTTCAGCTGCAAGTTAGGCGCGCAATGAAAGAGCGGGCAGCGCGGATTCGATGCATGACATAATGAACGAACGCTGACGGATCTGCAATGGCGGGGCCGGACTGCGAACGGCAGAAGTACATCTCCTGCTAGGAATGGCAGTTCGTTTACTCAAGTTGAAATCAATGTTGAATGCTTGTCTGTCCAATTCCATATTGGATTGCTGCTTTAAGTACGTCGACTTTTATATCTGCAAGTGTTTTGAATTTAATGCAATACCCTGTGACGCTTGCTTTGCCGAGCTCCTGCCCAAATGTCTGGGTTAGGTGCTTCTTATCATCTATTCCCATTATGTAGACGGAAATGCCTCTTGTATTCGCACTTACACCGATTTGATAGAATTCCTTGATTGTTCCATTGGCATATTTAATGGTTTTGGATCCATATCCAATGTTTGGGTTGGAAACGGTTTTTCCTTTCTCGTCTTTTCCATCTAAGAACCACAATTTGCATGTTGGCATCAACGCCAAAATAATGTCATGTAACTCTTGCATTTCACTACGTTTTGGTTCCGGTTGAGTGGCAATATACTCCGTGATTTGTTTCTGCATGTTCATGCAAATCTCCTTGGCTTAGCGGTAATCCAGTGCTCCGGGAAGCACCGGATTGGAGTCGGCTTGCTAGGCAGCGTAAATCGATGAAAATGATATCGGATTATGTTTACTCATTGCTACCGCTCTGAAATCTCGGCTGACGGCTTCAGGGCTTACCGCTCACGGAGCGGGAGGGCGGGTCAGTTTACGCCTTGGCGATGGGGAGCTCATCGAGACGCATTCCGGATGGCATGCCCGTTTGCACTAAGCCGATGCGCGGCGGATGCTGCCGCGTAGGCCTCCGACTGGATCTGCCGCTGGCATAGGTTTGGGTCACGAGGCACGGGTGACCTGACTCCGTCAGCTTAGGAAGCAAACTTTCATGGGAAAAGAGAAGTTAACTCTCAATTGCGAAATCACTGCTTATTGAGCCGTTGCCGCCTTCCCTTTTTGCAATGCTGCAGTTTGGTTTGCTAAAAAACCGCTTTTGCTGCGAAGACGTTCAATCAATTGTTTTTGACCCTCACGTTACGTCATAGCTTGGTGTTTCAAAGGGCAGGCATCCACTGACAGAGCCATAATCGTGGTGTCGTCAGATCGGTCCGCGCCCTTCTCGGGATCTATCCCTGCAGCGTGGAAAAATCGGCGCGTGTATTCCCTTAACCACCAATATCGGAGTGTTATTAAACTCGCTTCGTTAAGATTCGGAATGGCGGGATCGCGCAGGTTTCAACGGCCACCCTAATTTGATTCCCGCCGTTAACTTACTGATGCAATGAGAATCCAGACGGCAAAACTGCCTCAAGATTGATTTGTTCTCCGGTGATGGGGTGGTGAAATTTCAGAAATTGGGCGTGCAGGAAATATCCTCCATCGCCCGGGAGGCCGGGGAGATTTTCACGAGGCTGGCCGGTGAAGCCGTACAGAGGATCGCCTACCAGGGGATGGCCGATGGATGCCAGATGGATTCTGATTTGATGAGGGCGGCCCGAATTGAGGCTTACCTCAAATGTTGTGGTGCTCGTAGTGGATGAGATCACCTTCGCCAATGACTTTGACGGTTTGCCACTTGGGTTGGCGGCCCACACGGAACCGATGAGCGGGTGCGGTACAAGGCCGATGGGTGTGAGAATTTCGTAGGCATCGTGCTGTGCAATGCCTTGAGCCAGCGCTCGATAGATTTTTTGAATTCTGGGTGTGTTCCAGTTTGCGGATAGTTTAGAGGCGGCCTGGGGTGTTTTGGCGAAGAGGACGATGCCGGAAGTGGCCCGGCCCAACCGATGGACGGGGTTTGCGTTGGGGGTTTGCTTTTGCACCAAGCGCAGGAGGGTGTTTTCCATGAAGCCGCCGCCTGGGAGGGTGGGCAGCCCGCTAGGTTTGTTGACGGCCAACAGATGGGGGTCATCAAACAGGACTTCGAAGTGCTGAGGAGAGTCTGGTTCGATCCAGGGTGGACGGTTCCAGACAAGGGTTTGGCCTAAAGTGAGCGATTCGCTTCCGGTGGCGGTGACGCCGTTGAGGGTGACTTCGCGGTTGTCCAGTTTTTGTTGCCAGGCTCGTGGGGTTGAGTGTGGGTAAAGGTTTGCCAAGTGCGAGAGCAGGGTTCGTCCATGATATTTGCTGCTGATGATTGTGGTATAGGCATAGCCCCGGTTGAGCATGTGGTTTGAGTGTAAGCTATGGCATCTGCGGCAGGAGTTGCTGGGTTTCGAGCGTCACTGGATTTGAGCAGCAAGAGCTCTAAATCGATTTCCTGCTGTCAGCGTTCCGTGACGCCGACGCGGCCAAGCTCCTGTATCGCAAGGCGCTCGGCGATCGATCCCATCCTCAACCTCGAGTGATCAACACGCGCCAGACGGTTGTGTGATCGACATGGAGACCGCGCTCCTCCAGTGGCTCCTCAACATCGCGCAACGACAGAGAATAGCGAAGACACCACCGTACCGCACACAGTATGAGGCCGGCTTCGGTCTGCCGCCATTTGAAGATCGCGGGTCGGGTTCCCATTTCGCGATTCTTTCACGTCACCAGCCAGCAACTCTGAAAGTTGCAACACATCCTCATTCCGTCTTCCTGGCTCTCATTCATGCGCAGCCAAGTCCTGCGTCAGCACCGCTGTTATCGGCTGTTGGCGGCGAGCCAAGGGGTGTTTCGGTAAGAATCGGCGATCACCCAGGCCGCGGCCAAGAGTGCCGTGTTAAGGATGGTCTCGCTCCACTGAAAGGGAACTTTGGAGCTTGCCGCCACGATAGGTATCCATACCAGAACCAAGAACAATCCGATTTGCAAGGCGGAGAGGGCTGTTGCCAATCGCGCATAGAGGCCGATGAGCACCGCGACGCCCGCCGCGATGAAGGTAGAGCCCGTAAAGTATGCCCAGAACAGGTGGGCCGGTAGCCAGTTAGGGACTAGCGGAGTCGTGGCTTGCACGGCGAGGAAATGGGCCATGCCGAAGAAGACCAACGAGAGGCCGTAGAGTACGCGGGCGATGCGCAGGCCGTTGTTGCTGCTGACAAAGCTAAGATGTTTACGGTCCCAGTCAGCGGCGAACCAAACATAAAGCACCCAGGCGGCGGCCAACATGACCGCGAGCGGAAATACGGTCCAGCAGGCTGCGAAAAGGGGTTCATGAAGAAAGTTTGGCAACCGGAAAAGCAGCAACCACAGTAAAAGAGTGGCGAGTAACAAGCGCGCGGCGATGTTCGCCATGCGCGGAACAAACAGACCAATGCCAGACGTTAGGGAGATGAGGGCGCCGAGGTAAACAAATAGTTCGCGTGCGGGGACATTGGCGGGAACAGGATTCCACACCGGGACGAAATCGCGGTACAGAAGACCCACAATTCCGAGACCGATCATGGTGACCGAAAAGACCGTATGACCAATACTTGCGATGCGCATTGACGTGTTGTCCAGGGCTGGTTCATTTTATTGAAGAGAGACCTGCACAGGTACGACCGGCCTCAACAATAGCGCGATCAATATCCTGTGACTTTGGATTTATTCTGTAAGCCGTTCGAGGCACAGCAGAACATTGTTGATGATAAGTCTTTGGGCTGTATCGAAGTGCCCACGCGACGAAGCATCGCTGAGATAGGCAGCGAGGTGGGCACTTTAGATACAGCCCAAAGACTTCAGGGGACTAATCGTTCGGTTTAAAGACCGCGAAGCGCTGTCATAAAGTTTTCGATTTTGCGATCTCCCCACACCATACGAGTACGGCGTTGGACGTAAGTTCCGTGCCGTACTCGCTGACGATCATCTTACATGTGGCTGTCGATGAAGCGCAGGGTGCGGCCCAAGCGAATTGAGCTGCTTCCCTTATCAAAATGACACCAACATGAATCCTCACTTTCCGCTCGGGACCGACCTTTTACGCGCAGATACTTTCTTATCAGCCGTCTTCCAGGTGAGCTTGGTTTGGGGTGACTCTATTGGCGCTCCACGCATAGAAACAGCCATTAACCACGCGTTGAACCCAAATTCAAGGCCGGTTGCCGGTTTGATCTCGCCTAACACTTGAGCGGCTTCTAACGCCACGGCTCCATGTAGGAACGCCCAAAGCGCGACAGACGCCTGCGCAGCTCGGTCCGGCCCGGCAATTCGTTGCACCTGCTCGACAGTAAACGTCCAGAGGCTTTGATGAAAGGTCGCATCGTGCCCCGGCGCGTGGAGGCTCATCATCACTTCGTAGAGGTGACGGTTGTCCCTTGCGAATTCAATGTAGGCGGATGATATCTCGCGGATTGCCGTAACGGGTTCGCATCCATCGGCTGCCCTCCTCAGTGCCAGTTCCAGTTGCCGTGCAGCTTCGTTTGCCAGCGCAGCTTCGAGTGCCCGGCGATCGGAAAAGTAACGGTAGATTGCATTGGGAGCGAGGTCGAGGGAAGCAGCAATGTTCCGGAGAGATAAGCCCCGGATACCCCCTTGGACCACTTCCTTGACCGCGGCCGAAAGGATCGTTTCACGGTCTGTTTTCGATGGATATGGCATGGAGAACACTGTACACCTTGACACGTTTATGCACCAAGATGTACGCTGTACATGATGAAAATGTACGGTGCTCATCTTAGGAGAAAATGCGCTGCAAAATGCAGAAGTCCCAGGGCTAGATTGCCTCCGGCCGAGTCTCCTGTAATTGCCACTCTTGAGAATCCTCGCTCGATAAGCCCCAGATAACAGGCACGCACATCCTCAATTGCGGCGGGGAAAGGGATGCTCCGGGGCAAGCCTGTAATCCGGCACGAACACATCCACGCCCGCACGAGCGGCGATATGCCCAACCAGGTTTCTGAAGGCCTGCGCCGACCCCCAGTTGAACCATCCGCCGTGCAAATGCAGGATTGCCTGTCCGGTACGCGCACCTTCGGGCCGGCACCACCAGCCGGATACGCCTCCCACGGTTCCAGCCTCGTAGGTAACGCCAGCCGGCGCGGCTACCCGCTCCATGATGGCGTCGAAGGGGACGCGAGCGGCCGTTCCTTGCAGGCGCCCTTTGTTGGGTTCAACGATAACCCGCATGGCGGACATCGCCGTTTTATCTTCCGGACTGATCCCATGGGTGGTTGACCAGGTGCGGTTCTCTGGAATCGTCGTGTTCATGGGCCCTTCTCCTGCGCGGTCCGCTTTCCACGAATCGCGCCTTATATTTACTAGACGTAAAGAAAATACTTTAAGATTCAAATTTATTTGTCTTGCCGTTCAGCTAAGATAAACGCGTGCCCGGATCAGCCCATAAATCTGTGCGTGTCGGCAGGCCACGCGGCGAAGCGGCCGTGTCCCACGCAGCGATTATGGATGCCGTCTATGAGTTGCTGCAGGAGAAGTCTGCACGCGAGCTCACGATGGAAGCGGTCGCGAAGCGGGCAAATGTAGGTAAGCCGACCTTATATAAATGGTGGCCATCCAAAGCCGCGCTCATTATGGCCATGTTCCATGAGAGGCTTGACCAACCTTTAGAGATTCCGGTCACGGCAACGGCAGAAGAGGCAATTCGCGCAAGGATGCGAAGGCTTATTAGGGTGGTTAACGGCCTCTTTGGAAAAGTGGTGGGCGAGCTTATAGCAGAAGGTCAAAGCGATCCAGATATCCTGCGGGAATTCTACGAGCAGCACGTCAGTCTGCGGAGAGCGTCCGCTGTTGCGGAAATTGAGCGAGGCAAGGCAGCAGGTGAGTTCTCGACTGATACGGATGCCGAGCTACTGGTCGATGCAATTTTCGCGCCCGTGTATTACCGGCTCCTGCTTCGATTCGCGCCTTTGACGGAGAAGTATGGCAATGACCTGATTGATCAGGTCCTGCTCGGAGTGCGGATGAAACAAAAGCTCTCTTATCCCAAAGGTCGTCCTGGGTTGCGTAGGAAATCTCAATGAACTAAGGCGTCCTGAAGAGCAATGATCTCCACTGATTCGCTATCCGCACGTCGGGGCTTGATGATTCCTCATCCGCCGTTGTCGGCCTTGATGCCATGAAAGAAGTGGTATCGCGCTGAAGGGCTGATCAGTCCTGAAAAACGCCCATGGGATATGCCAACGAGCCAGTCCAGCTTGGTTTTGGAAATCTGGACACATGCCGACATATCGGTACCGATCCTTCATTCGACGAATAATTGGCCGATTCTTGCCTTGCCTCAGACTTCGTGAAGCGTCTCGATGGGATCAATTTGCGTGGCGCGCCAAAGCGGAACCGCCGCTGCCAGGGCAACAATCAGCATCGCGCTCAGCGCTGCTGCCCCAAGAACAATGGGGTCGTGAGCACTGATGCCGAAGACCAGGCTGCTCAGCCATCGCGATGCGCCCCAGCTTCCTGTGAGCCCTACAACTAACCCAATCACGCCTAACATCGCGGCTTGCCTTCCAGTACGGCGTAAGATGGCAATGGTGCCAGCTCCCATTGCCATACGAATCGCGATCTCCTGCCTCCGGCAGCTGACCCAGTAGTTGAAAACACCGTAGCAACCGATGCTGGCCAGGATCACCGCAATCCCGGCGAAGAGGACCAGCAGAAGCGTGGTGAAGCGCCGCTGTACCAGTGTGGCGCCGAGCCACATATCGGCGGTTTTCAACGACTGAATCGGAACGTTGCCGTCGATGGAAGCCAATGTTTGCCGCACGGTTGCAATCATGCTCTCCGGGTTACCCCTCGTCCGTATCATCACGACCATTGCGGCATCCACCCGCTGAACCGCCGGCAAATCGATCTCCGGCAAGGGCGGGCTGTCCAAGGCGATTTGGGGCACATTGGCCGCAACACCGACGATCTCAATGACGGGACCTTCCATATAGGGTCCACCGAGTTTAATGTGTCGGCCGACAGCGGAACGGGGGGCCATCCACCACGCACGCGCAATCGCTTCATTGATCACCGCGACCGTCGGTCCGCCCGCCCTATCCTCATCGGACAAAGCGCGTCCGGCTACGAGCGGAATGCGCATAGTCCGGAAGTACGCCGCGTCAGCCATATTGACCATTGTGACGGGCACATCCTGGCGGCTGGGCGTGGGTTTCTCCACAACTGAATACCACCAGTCCCCACAGTCTCCAGCTGCCGGAGGACAGTTTACTGCGCCGACCGATTCGATTCCCGACTGCGCGCGAAGCGCTGCTTCAAGGCGCCCATAAAAGTCGAGAATGGCCCCCTCGCTTTTGTACGGTAAAGGCGGCAATTGCAACTCGAGTGCAAGCAAGTGGCTGGGCTCGAATCCGGGTTTCAGGATCTCGGCAGCCCACAAGCTCCGCAGCAGAATCCCCGAAGTAAAGAGCAGGATCACAGCCACAGCGAGCTCCGCGATGACAAGTCCTCCACGCAGCGCGTGCCCAATCCGGCCGGCGCCTGAGCCGGTGCTGCTCTCTTTCAGCAGAGTCGTTAGATTTACCTTGTCTGAACTGACCAGGGGCACCAGCGAGCACACCAGTGCCACCGCCAGAGTCAGCGCTGCAGCGAAGATCAACACCGGGAGGTTCAGGCCGGCTTCAGAAAGCCGTGGAATATCGCCTGGCCCAAGCACCTTGATGGCGCGTAGCCCAAAGCCTGCGAGAAGGCTTCCAAAGGCACCGCCTACCAGAGTAATCAGTACCGTCTCTGTCAAAAGCTGCTGGGCAAGCCGTCTGCGGCCCGCGCCAATTGCAGTCCGAATTGCCATCTCGCGCGCGCGGGTGGTCATGCGAATCAGCAGCAGGCCGCCGATGTTCGCGCACGCCAGAACCAGGACCAGGCAAACCGAAGCCATCAAGAGGACGAATACGTGTCTTAGGTCGCCCGTTCGTTGCTCCGTCAGGAACTGGGCAAATGCGCGATGGTCGTCTTCGGGGCCCGGATCTGCCTGCGCGAGCCGCTGCATGATCGTATCCAAGTCTGAGCGCGCCTGGGATAGCGTAACTCCAGGCTTCAGCAGTCCCAGCACGCGCATCCCTCCGTGGGCATCGCGCTTTGAAGCCTGCGCAGCGGTGGGACGGAGTGGAAGGTAGTAGTCGATCGGCTGCAGGAAGAAGTCGGGATCCCGGCCGAGGACGCCGATCACGATGTGTGCGCTCCCATTCAGGGTCATCGTCTTTCCCACGATATGTGGATCGGCTGAAAGGCTTTTGGCCCAAAAAGCCTTGGTGACAACCACCGTCGCAGCGGACTGCGGTTCATCATCGCCGGCGGCAAACAGCCGTCCCATGATCGGACGGGAGCCGGTCAGCCGAAAGAATTCGTTCGTAACCACACCGGCGTGTGTGAGCGCAGCCTGACCGCGGCCCGTAAGCGTCAGATCCGCTTTTTCGAAGCCAGCCATCGACTCGAATGAGTGATTCTCCATCCGCCAGTTTTCAAAATTGATCCAGGTTACGCTGATGCCGCTCGCCTTCGCGGAGGACTCGCCGAGCCACACCAGGCGCTCGCCCGAAGGGAAAGGCAGCGGCTTGAGAAGAACGGCATACACCGCGCTGAAGATGGCGGTGTTCGCGCCGATTCCTACCGCCAATGTCAGAATTACGACGAGCGAGAATGCAGGCGCTCTCAGTATCCCGCGCATGGCATAACGAATGTCCTGAAGCAATGATTCGAATCTCGGGAATTGCCACGATTGATAGCTTCGCTCCTGCACGGTGGTCATATTGCCAAACTCGCATCGCGCCGCGGCGCGCGCCTCCTCAAGCGACATTCCCCGTTCCTGGTTCTCGTCAATCAGGAACTGAATATGGGCGTCAATCTCCTGCTCCAGCTCGCTGGCCAGGTTCCGCCTTCTTCCAAGCGCGCGTTCGATCTTCGACCACCATTGGCTCATTGGCTCATCCCTCCGGCGCCAGAATTTTGGCCATGGCTACAGCGAATCGATCCCATTTTGACGTTGCCCTGATGAGTTCCTTGCGCCCTGCAGGCGTGAGGCTGTAATACCTGGCGCGGCGCCCGTTCGGCGAAGTCTTCCACTGCCCTGCAACCCATTTGCGTTGCAGAAGACGCTGCAGCGCGGGATATAACGAGCCGTTGTCCACCATAAACTCGCTGTCCGACTGCTGTTGCAGAAACTGCGAAATTCCGTAAGCGTGATTCGTCTCCAGCTTCAGGCTCCGAAGGATCAGGACCTCGAGAGTCCCCTGGAGCAGTTCCAGCTTTTCGTCATCAGGTAGAGTGTCTACGGTAGACATGCTACCCGTATACGGCGACATTGTGAACTTGTCAAGGCGGGTTTAGCTGCGGGGACAAGGCGCCCACGGAAGTGCCCTGATTCCCAACTTCATTCTCAAGCGTCGCTTCCCGCCTACTTCTTAGCCGGGCGCGGCATCGGCGTCACGCCTACCTGCTCCTCCGCCGTATACGGCGCTCCATAATACGGGAAATCCTTGCGAATGCGCCCGCGGTCGGGAGCAAGTCCATCGACAAGGGGCGTGTTGGCCGCCAGTGTCAACATCACATCCAGCGCATCGTCGCCGAGCTTGCGCCCATTGAAGCTGCTCACCTCAAACGCCGCCGGCGTTCCGAGCTCGTAGAGCAATGTATTCGGGCAAAGCCGCACCGCAATCTGCTTCCCGTACTCAGCCGGATTCGTTGCCGAGCCGGCATAGGTTGTCATCTTCTCCGCAACATTCGCAATCGACTTCGCGAAGCGCTCTAGATCTTCAGACGGAGCCGACGCATTGAATTGTTCTTTGACCTCTTGATCGCTCGGGTCGTTCAGGAAGAGATGCGTAACCATAGGCAGCGAGGAAACCTATGTCACATCATTTCGACACCAAACTGGCGAGGGAAGATCCGAGCCTCAACCTCTGCGACTTTTATTTGTTTGACGGCCCCTCGGGCAAGACGGTGATGGCGATGACGGTGAATCCGGATGTGGGATTATCGGCTCCGGATACGCTTCATCCAGAAGGGCTCTACGCGTTCCGGTTCGACCTGAACGGAGATGCGAGGGAAGAGGTGACGTTTAAGTTCAGGTT
>Ga0206795_1122_pt1 | contig 15458 bp, 17 predicted proteins | sample Alteio_BWOrgCont_71_FD_152872 | JGI IMG/M metagenome (GOLD analysis project Ga0206795, IMG submission 152872) | Enriched cells from forest soil in Barre Woods Harvard Forest LTER site, Petersham, Massachusetts, United States -... | ecosystem: Environmental > Terrestrial > Soil > Temperate forest >... | reverse complement strand
GCATATCTGGAAGTGGAGCAGGTACGATTCGGCGCGCGCCTGCGCGTGGAGATTGACACCGATGCCGATTGCGACCAGTGCGTGGTGCCGTCGCTTCTGCTGCAGCCGCTGGTGGAGAACGCCGTGAAGCATGGAATCGCGGGGTTGGTGGATGGCGGCACCATTCGCCTGGAAGCGCGTTGCATCCATGGACTGCTGCAGCTCAAAATTGAGAACCAGTTTGACCTGGACTCGCCAGCGTCCAGCCGGCATGGGCTGGGGCTGAGAAATGTTCGGGACCGGCTGCGGGCGGTGTATGAGAATACCGCGCGATTAGACACCACCGCGACCAGCGATCATTTTGTAGTGGAGATGCAGATTCCGTGTATCGGAGCATCGGCGGGAGAGTGAACACGTGTAATGATGAGGTCATGGCCGGACCGTTAGAAATGGGCGCAAACATCGCGCATTACCGCGTGGTCTCGCGCCTGGGCGAGGGCGGCATGGGCGCGGTCTACCTGGCCGACGACACCCGGTTGGGGCGGCGCGTCGCTCTGAAGGTGTTGCCCGCCAATGTGGCCGCCGACCCGGAGCGCATGCATCGCTTTGTGCAGGAAGCCAAGCTGGCATCGGCGCTCACGCATCCCAATGTCGCATATATTTATGAGCTCGGCGGGGACATGGGAGCAGACGGCGGGCTCCGATTTTTGGCGATGGAATACGTGGAGGGCGAGCCGCTGAGCGTTCGGCTGGGCCGCGGCCCGCTCGGGTTTTCCGAATTGCTCTCGGTTGGCTGCCAGGTGGCCGACGCGCTGGACGACGCGCATTCCAAAGGGATCGTGCATCGCGATATCAAACCATCCAACCTGATGCTGACGCCGCGCGGCTACGTGAAGGTGCTGGATTTCGGCCTCGCCAAGCTGGAAGCTCCGAGAACAGGCCAAGAGACTCAAGTGATGACCAGCACCGGAGTGGTGATGGGCACGGTGGCTTACATGAGTCCGGAGCAAGCGCTTGGCCGGGAAATGGACCATCGCACCGATCTGTTCAGCTTGGGCGTGGTGCTGTATGAGATGGCCACCGCGCGTCTCCCTTTTCCTGGAAACACGCCGTCGGAAAGCATGGCGCGCATTCTTGGCTCGCAGCCGGAAGCGATCGCTCGTTTCAATTACGACGTTCCGGAGGGGCTGGATCGCGTGGTGCGGAAGTGTCTGGAGAAGGATCGCGAGCGGCGTTATCAATCGGCGCGCGAGTTGCTGGTGGATCTAAAAAACCTGGAGCGCGATTCCAACTCCCGGCCGGCGCACGCCACCGTGGCGGTGAGTGCCCAGCGAAAGTTCGGGGCGGTTCTCGTCGACGATGAAGAGCTGGCCCGCGCGTTATTGCGCGAGTATATCGGATCTAGTCCGGATATCGAAGTCCTGGCCGAATGCGCCAACGGCTTCGAAGCGGTAAAAGCCATTGCCGAGAAGAAACCCGACCTGGTGTTCCTGGACGTGCAAATGCCCAAGCTGGACGGATTCGAGGTGCTGGAGCTCATCGGGCAGGAAGTCGCCGTCATCTTCGTCACCGCGTACGATCAGTACGCCATGCGCGCGTTCGATGAACACGCGGTCGATTATCTATTGAAGCCGTTCAGCCTGGAGCGATTTCAAAAAGCGCTGGAGCGCGCCCGGCAGCGGTTGGGTGAAAAAGGATCCTCGGCGCCGCCAGTGGCCACGCCTGCTGCAACGGACCTGGCTCGCGCGGCGCGGCCGCCGCAGGAATTTCTACAGCGCGTCGTTGTCAAGGATGGAGCGCGAGTCCATATCATTCCCGTGGAACGGCTGGATTACGCCGAATCCCAAGACGATTACGTCTCCCTCCATAGCCAGGGCAAGAGCTATTTGAAAGAGCAGACCATTTCGAGCCTGGAGGCCGCGCTCGACCCCGAGCGTTTTGTGCGGATACACCGCTCCGTCATCGTCAATCTGGAACGCGTCGCCAAGATCGAACCCTACGCCAAAGACAGCCGCGTAGCCGTGCTTTCCGATGGCGCGCAACTTCCGGTGAGCCGGGCGGGCTATGAGAGATTGCGGAGCCTGCTGGGCGAATAAAGGTAGTCTAACTGGGCACTACGATGTGCGGTTTGGCCCGGGCCGTCAGCTCCACGCCTGCGTCGTGCAACGCTGCGAGTCCGGCGGCGATGATCACGGTGCCGCGCTGCTGGCCATTGGCTGAGCGGATCGGCGACGTCCAGATGGCAGCGTCCATGAAGCTTCCATTTTTTCCTTGAATCGGACCCCGGGGATCGAACGGAAGATCGTGACCGAGCAACTCATTCCGCGTCCAGCCAATCATGTTTTCGGCGGCGGGATTCCAATAGATAACCGTGCCTTGGGCGTCGATGGCAAAGATGGCCAGAGGCGACGAGTCCACCAAAGGATGGCCTAATTCCGGCACTGCCGCCATCACCGCGCCGGCCAGATCGGTGGGCTTTTCATCGGCTTCCACCAACCGCAGATGAACCCTGGTAGCGGCGCGATCGATACTGGAAGTCTTCAGAATCAAGGCTGCCACCAGGAACAGGCAGGCGCCGATCAGGTCCACCCAGGCTTCCATGTTTCGGAAGTGCGTGAAGGCGTTGAAACCGGAGTCTTTCAGGATGCGCAGAGCGTCGTAAATCGCGATCAATCCCAGCAGGCCCGTAAGAATCTTGTCGAGACCATTGCGCTGCCGCCGGGTGAGGAGGATGCACCAGAGAATGGTAGCCAGGCAAATGAGGAGTGCCAGCGCCATTAGTGGATTGGCGCGAAGTAATTGTGCCAGATACAAACTTGTACTCCCCGGCATTACTGCCGCAACTGTAAAATCGGCTGGCGGAGCTATGGCGATTACGCCGCAACTGCTTACTTGAAAGGATCGGTTCTGCTTAGGAAGCTTGGCGAAGCGCCCTAGGCCTAAACTGTCGGAATCCACCGCTCAAGCTTTAGTCGATTTGGGCGATAAGCATAGCCGAGGAGTTCCAAGATGGTTAGCGCAATATCGTCCGTGACACCCACTCAACCGGTGGCTCAGCCCACCCAAAATACCAGTCAGGCGAAACCGCAATCCCCTGAAAGCGGCGGAGATTCGGTCCACTTAAGCCAGGCCGCGCAAGACCAGAGCACTCAAGGAAAGCCGGGCTGCTCGGTCCACTAGGGCGTCCGCTCCCTCACGGTCGCGGTTCAGAACCGCCATGCGTGAGCATGCGGACGCGGTCTCGCCTCACTTCGTCAAACTGAGGACCAGTTCTTCCATGACCACCCGGTCATCGGGCCGGGTGTCTCGCAGGGCTTTGTCAGCCCAGAAGATTTTTTCGATGGCGCGCCCCAGTTGGTCGCCGGGGAATGCACCCACGGTTTGATGCACCTGCTCGGCCCGATCGCGCCAGATGCGAATTCCTTGCCCGGAAAACTGTGCCTGGATTTGCTGCGCGGTTTTCAGCCCTGAATCACGCGCCGCCATCGCCAGCCGGAATTGCGTGGCCAGAAACGTCAAGGCCAGCGGAAGATACTCGCCTTCCCGGAACAGCGTATCCAGACTATCCAGCGCGCGTTTGCGATTGCCGCCTCCCAGCGCTCCCACCAACGCGAAGATAGTGGACGCCTGAGCATTTGGAACCAGGCGCAGAATATCGTCGACCGTCACTTTGCGCGTACCGCCGGTGTAAAGCCGCAGCTTCTCGATCTCGTTCGCGATGCGTCCGGCGTCCGATGCGAGCGATTCCACCAGCAGGCCGATTTCAGCCAGGCCAATTTGCAGGCCAGCTTCCTTCGCAAGATCCTGAGCCAGGCGGCGCGCCGATTCGAGCGTGTAAGGCCGCAGTTCTACCACTTCCCGAATCGCGGAGTAGAACTTTTGCACGCGTTCCAACTTGGCGCGGTCTTCGCCCTCGAAATCGTAGCGGCTGGCTTCAAAAACCAGCACCGTACCGGGAGTGGGATTTTTCAAATAGGCGGCCAGTTCGGCCGCGGCCGAGTCTTCCTCATTACTCGCCGCCCGGCCACGTGGCAGCGCGGTTTCCGCTCCAGAAACCCACACCACCCGGTTGGGCGCAAAGAGCGACAACGAACGTGCGTCGTCCAGTACATTGGCGAGCGTGGTCTCTTCCAGATCGTGCCGGCTCAACCCCGTCTCACGATCCTCGGGTCCGAGCACCTTCTCCACCAGCGCGCGGCGGCAGGCGCTCAGTTGATACACCTCCGCACCTAGAAACAGGTACACCGGCGCGGGGGCCGCTTTTTGAACGCGTTGTAGAAATTGATCGGGGCTCAAAAATTGTCCAGGATCGAGGTCACCAGGTCGCGCGCTACATCCTTGCTCAAACGTTGCAGCGCGGCGCCGCTCTCATCGAAATATTGGATGTTGTTGGCGTTGGGGGGCGGTACCGACAACTCGTAGCGTTCGTGCGCCTCAAAATTCGGCCGGGCAAAAATAACCTTGCCCGTGGAACGCTCCACGAAGCTGACTTCCAATCTCACGGTTACCTGAAGGCCGCTGGTTCTGCCAGTGGATTGATCGATCAGCGTGGGGTACGCAACGTAGTTCAGCACTGTGCCCCGTAGCTCCGCGTCGGCCTGGGTGGGGTCGTTGACGATCTGATACTTCGTGCGCGAGATCAGCTCGCGGCTGAGAGCTTCCGGCAGAAGGTCACTGAGTTTGTAGCGCACCGTGGCGTTGGCGAAGGGGGTTACGGCGACCGTGTGGACCGTTTTCGGCACCAGGTTCGCTTTTCCGGCCACATGGTAACCGCACCCGCTGAGCGCGATACAAGCGCTCATTATCCACGCGCCCGGCCTATTCCAAATACTCACGTACAACCTCCCCAGCGTTTTCGGCCACAATTTGCAGATTGTCCGTCACCATCCAAAGCCACCAGGCTCGCGGCTGATTGCGATCCTGCGAGATGGAGCCCACGGTGATGCCACCCTGTCCCGCGACGCCGACGTTGGTGGGCGGCTCGTGGTCTTCGGTGCGGACGTCGACGTTGCTCGATCCCAGCGCCTGGAAAATGCTATTCATGCCGGGGTTCTCTTCAAATTCCACCCACACCGAGATGCTATAACCATGAAACACCGGCGCCTGAATAAGTCGCAAAGACGGCATGGACGCTCCCCCGTCTGCCAGCAGGCTGGCCAGATGCCGGTCAATCTTGATCTCGATCTCCTGCAGGGAAAGCGGCGCCTCGGAACCATATTGGGACAACATGTTGAAGCTGACCTGCGCATCGAATACGGCTTTCGGTAAGGGCTTGAAGGAGAGCAAGGCGATGGCCTGCTTTTGCAGCTCGTCGATTCCGGCCTTGCCTCGCTCGCTTACCGGCTCGAAGATTTCGATCACGGACCGCCGGATAGCCCGGGCTTTCTGCAGATGCGTGAGCAGCAGCGCGATCGCAATAGCGGCCGGGTGCGCGATGGTTTGAACGGGACCCTTGGCCTCGAAGCCGGGAGGTTCTACCATGGGCGCGCGGAGGCGAGTCTCGGCCAAATCCTCCAGCGCGCCGGTGAGATCAATCACAACGGGCGCAGTTTTCGCGGCCTGGATTTTCTCATAGACCTTTTGTCCGGATTCTTTCGAAGTAGCCAGGATCACGATTTGCGCCGAGCCGAGGTCCGCCGCCTGAATGGACGTCATTACGAGCGGCTCTTCCTTGCCCGCGGTGAGAATACTGGTGGGTTTGCCGGTATCGTCGGCTTCGAAGGAAGCCACCAACTGGATGTTCGCTGGAATTTTGCGGGTTTCCAGAAGCTCGTGGACTTCTTTTCCTAGCAGAGTCTCGCCGCCGACAATTGCGATGGAACTCCGGCTGCTACTGCGATGAGCGTGCATATTTATCCAGTTTGATGCTCCGGCAGAGGCGATGGGGGTTGAGGCCGGAACCTGCGCCGTATAATACCGGCCGCTCGAATCACGATGCCGGTGCTCACATATAAGGTTGCGAGTGCGAGCAAGACCGGCTGGGAATAGAACCAGATCAGAATAATGAGCGTGCCGAAGAGGATGACCGTGAGCGGCGACCGTGGACCTGTCAGGTGAATCTCCTTGAAGCTTGGATATCGCCAGGTGCTCACCATCAGGAACGCAAGCAATGCCAGCGCGCCTAGCCACAAGGCCGAAAGGACCCACTGTTCCACGGGCACGCTGTCGTTGGCGTAAACGATGGCCGCTACCAATCCCGCCGCGGCTGGAATCGGCAGCCCGACGAAGTACTTGCGATCCGGACGGCCGGGATTCTTAGGCACCGGGTTGGTCTGCACGTTGAAACGGGCCAGCCGAGCGGCGCCGCACAATAGGAAGAGGAAGGCCAGGAAATAGCCGGCGCGGTGGTCCACCAGGAATCCGCCCGGCACCACGAACTGCACGCCCCAGGTGTATGCCAAAACGGCGGGAGCAATGCCGAAGGTGATCACGTCGGCGAGCGAATCCATCTCGCGGCCGAAATCGCTCACCGTGTTCGTCATGCGCGCGATCCGGCCATCCAGCCCGTCCAGAACCACGGCGGCGCCTATCGCTTTGGCGGCCACTTCGAAGTGGGGATTGGGGCCGAGTTGCCCGGTGGAAGCCAGGAGCGCGCCTTCCACGGAGCGAAGAATAGCGATGAACCCGAGGAAAATATTGCCCGCCGTAAACAGCGTGGGAAGAGCGTAGGCCGCGCGCCTGGGCCGGCGCGAGTGTGGGCGCGGATCGAAGAACCGTTCCTTGAGAGTAAGCTTCGCCATCAGCTTCGCCTGGTCAGTTCCCGGCGTTCGGCCAGGATGCTGGAGCCGCCCGAGACGCGCTCGCCGGAGCGCACCTTGATTTCCCATTCGGGGCCCAGAAAGATATCCACCCGCGAGCCGAACTTGATCAGGCCCACGCGCTCGCCCTTGGCGACTGTGTCGCCCAGTTTCTTATGGAACACGATCCGGCGCGCGATCAGTCCCGCGATCTGCGCGAAGCGGACGCTGGTGGAGTCGCCTCCGCCGGTTCCAACAATGGTGACGGTGTTTCGTTCGTTCTGGGAACTGGCCACTTCGCGGCTGGCCACCAGGAACTGGCCCTTGGTGTACTCGACGCTCGCGATCTTGCCGGCGATGGGCGCGCGGTTCACGTGAACGTCAAAGATGTTGAGGAAAATGCTGATCCGCGTGCTTTCGGCGCCGGTACCGTCGCCGACGATCGCTACCACTTTACCGTCGGCAGGCGAAACCGCTACGGGACCGTCCGGGATAGCGCGATCGGGATCGCGAAAGAAATAGAGGCAGAAGAGCGCGAGCAGGAACAAGGGCGCGGCGAACGCGGGTTGGATCAAATACCAGAGCAGCGCGCCGGCTGCCGAGAGGGCGATCCCGTAATAGATTCCGTCCTTGACCATCGTCTACCTCTATTGTAGCGGCGTGGGGCGTGGGAACTCAGCAATTCAATGTTTACGATTTGATGTCAGTGGTGGGCTTCCATTTGCCGATAGGATCAGTTAAGAAGGAAGCGTGAGCCAAATGCCTCAGTTTTCCGCGAAGACGCTTCAAGCCGTCGCGCGGGTTTCCAAATGCTCGTCGTCGGTTGTGCACGAGGAGATGAAACAGGGGCTGTACGGCCTTGCGACCATTGCGTGTCTTGCTCCTTGGGTCGGGCTGTTCGGCACCATAGTGGGTATCGTGGATTCGTTTACGGGATTTGCCGGTCAAAGGGATGCCGTTAGGCGGGCCATACTCTGGAACCTATCGCAATCGCTGTGGTCCACAACGTGGGGCCTTCTTGTCGGCATAGTGGCTTTGTGGTGCTTCCGGTATCTGGAGGCAAGGCTACAAATTTTGAACCATGAGATGGAAAGTGCATCTCTCGATTTATTGAACCAGTTGAGCCGCTTCCGCGGACGGTTTTCGGCAGAGCCCACAGCCGAGACCCTAAGCGATGGTCCTATGTTCGGCGAGAGGCCATTGGCCGAGTTGCGAAGGGACGATAAGTTCCGGCACCGCTCGATGTTCCTGGTGGGCACCGTGCTGGTAACGGCGTGGTTCGCACAGATGCTGAAGTTCAATTTCTCCATAGAAACAGCATGTGTAAAAGTTCTGTCGCTGTTCGTCGTCTCATGCCTGGCTATGTATCCAGTGTGGACCAAACTTCTTCATCGCAGGCCCGGCGGCTTAGCGGCGTTGGGCGCTGCAATTTGTTTCTGCTGGACGCTGGCCGAACTCGTTACTGGTGTGAGCTTCCCGTGAAAAACAAGCAAGGCATGACCGGAATCCGCTTCGTCGTCGACGAGAAAGGTCGCAGAGTGGCCGTTATCCTCGACCTGAAAAAGCACGCGGCCATATGGGAGGACCTTGAGGACTTGCTCGTTTCCCGGTCGCGGCGGCACGAAAAGCGAATTCCTCTTGCACACGTAAAGTCCCGCCTTGTGAAGCGCCGCACCCGCTAGCGCCCGGCGCGGAAATGCGCTATAAATTTGTGACATCCAAATGGCGCGCATCATAGCAGCGGTCTTAGCCGGGTATGTCGCCATCGGAATCCTCGTGGTTCTGACGGACCAGCTCTTTGCTCTAGCCGTTCCGGGTTTCCGCGCCTTATCGCCACCGCCGCTCTATTATTTCGTGACCTTGACGTTTACCAACACGTTTTACACGATTGCCGGCGGATACCTGTGCGCCGTGATCGCACGCGCCGCCATTCGTAATGCCACCCTGGCTCTGATGATCTTCGGCGAAATCATGGGTGTCGTCGCAGTCGTCCTGGCATGGCGCACTGAACCGCACTGGTACGCGTTCGCGTTGCTGGTGCTCTATCCGCCAGCAATATGGATCGGATCCAGGCTACGATCAAAAGGCACGGAACCAGCCTTGGCCAACCGTGTTGGCGCCGGGAGTTGAAACCTGCCAGGCGTATGCGCGTCTTCCATTGGACGGTAACCCCTACAAATGCCCTGCTTACTTCTGATCCTGATCCTCGCGTCTCCGCGTCTCGCGATAGCGCTCCTGTTCCTGTTCTCGCACTATCTGGACCGGGCCTTCCACAGTATCCTGCTCCTCATTCTTGGCTTCATCTTCTTGCCATTCACCACCCTGGTCTACGCTTGGCTGGTCAATAGCGGCTTGCCCGTGGCCGGGATCAATTTGATATGGCTGTTGATTGCGGCGCTGGTAGATTTGGGATCGGTTGGCCATGGCTACAGCCGCCGGCGGGCGTAGTTTCTCCCCGGTCCTTGACATCGCCCCGACATGCTATACTGGGGACTCATTTGAAGTTCGTGATCCTGCTAACTTATTGATTTTAAAGTACTAACCTCGAAGAAACGTCTGAATCTCTTAGTTTTCAAGTACTTCCAAGAACGAGCGGTTTTCAGCAAAAAAGCGGATAGGGAGGACACCCCATGAAGGATTTTCTATTAGTTGCCGGATTGTTGGCAGCACCCGCTACAGTGAGCGTCCAGCAGTACCACGCATCGCCGGCTGTGAAGCAGAACGACCCGAGATTATCCAAGCTACAGAAGTACTTCGGGGATCGCGATTGCCCGTTGCGCGATTCGGCCAAGGATTTCCTGATCGCGGCCGACCAGAATGAGCTCGATTGGCGTTTGTTACCCAGCATTTCAATCATCGAGTCCAGTGGCGGCAAAGACTATAGAAACAACAATGTTTTTGGCTGGGCGTCCTGTAAGGAGAGATTCACTTCAGTTCGCGCGGGAATTCATTACGTGGCTGCACAGCTTGGGCAATCAAGAAGATACAAGGGCAAAGATATCGATAGCAAGCTACAGATGTACAATCCCCTGCCAGAATACTCCCAACGTGTGAAGGCGGTAATGCGGGCCATCGGGTCCGGCTCACAACCTCGACTGCTAACTGCCGACTAATCGAGGGCAAAGCTCTCCCTCACGGTTGCGGCTCGGCAAAGCGTTGGTCGGGCTTAGCTGCCCTGCATCATCTGAACGCCCCAGTACAGGGCGCCAAAGACAATCAGCGCAATTCCAATGCCTAAAACCCAGCGGATGGTCCGCTCGGTGTTGGACATGCTCTTATGCGCGTCCAACTTTAATTGCTCGTCGAGGCTTTCAAACATAGACAACCTCCCTATGAGTCCGGTTCTTACGTGAGTCCGGCCGGTATTAACATGAGTCCGGTAATGGTCGAGCCACAGCAATTATATGCTCGATGCGGGGGAAATGACAGGGTATTCGTCGTCTTGTTTAGTGTGGCTTGGCCTACTATGACGAAGTTTTACAACGCCATACGTTCGAGTTTTCGGTAAAGCGTCTTACGCTCGATGCCAAGAATCTTGGCTGCGCGGCTCTTGTTCCCGCCCGTGGCCGCAAGCACGCGCCGGATCTGGTCGGCTTCGGTATCGGCCAGGGTCTCGCTGGCCGTATCGCGCGGTTCGGTGAGTTCGATGGCCTCGCGCACTGCGGCGTCGTCGATGCGGCCTTGCGGAGTCACAATGGTCAGCCGTTCGATCATATGCTGCAGCTGGCGCACGTTGCCCGGCCAGCTATAGTCTTCGAGAACCCGCAGTGCGGACTCGGTAAGGCGGGCCTGCTGATGGTACCGCTCGTTGTATTTCTTCAAGAAATAATGCGCCAGCAAAGGCACATCGCCCCGGCGTTCCACCAGCGGCGGAAGAATAATGCGCACCACGTTGAGGCGATACCAGAGGTCCTCGCGAAACTTGCCCTGCTCCACCATCTTCTGCAAATCGCGATTGGTGGCCGCCACCACGCGCACATCCACTTTTTTCCCGCGTGGCGAACCCAGCGGGCGAATCTCTTTCTCCTGCAGGAATCGCAGCAGGTTTAGCTGGAAGCCGAGCTCCAGATCCCCGATCTCGTCCAGGAAGACGGTGCCGTTGTTGGCGGCTTCGAATACGCCCATGCGGTCCCGATCGGCGCCGGTATATGCGCCTTTCAGCGCGCCGAACAATTCGCTTTCGAGCAGCGATGGCGTAATGGATCCGCAATCCACTGGCACGAAGGGTTGATTGGCGCGCGAGCTGTTGTTGTGAACCATGCGCGCGATCATTTCCTTTCCGGTGCCCGTTTCGCCTTCCAGCAGCACCGTGGCATTAGTGGGCGCCACCAGCGAAACGGTCTTGTATATCTCGATCATCCGGGGAGAGCTGCCCACCATTTCGCTCTCGGGCAGATCTTCGATCTCGGAATCCTTGTCGTCCGGATGCTGCCCAACCGAGGCCTCGGCGCGTTTCACGGTGTCCAGCATGCGATCCAGCTCGAACGGCTTGGCGATGTAGTCGAACGCGCCGCCCTGCGTGGCTTTCATCACCGTTTCGATGGTTCCGCGCGCGGTCATCAGAATCACCGCGCAGTTGGGATTTTTCTTGCGGGCTGTTTCCAGCACGTCCAGGCCGGTGCGCTCGTCGATGTAAATGTCCGAGATGACAATGGGGTACGCGTCGACACGCAAGCGCTCCAGGGCCTCGCGGGTGGAGGATACGGCGTCTACTGTATAGCCTTCCAATTCCAGAAAGGTCTGGATTGTATTTCGAACAGAATTATCGTCCTCAACTACAAGAAGTCTTTGCACTTATTACGCCTTTACACTATTAGACTAGCAGGGGAGCGCTCCCTTACGGTCGCGGTTCTGAAGGTCGTGGTTCTGAACCGCGCGCGTGAGCGAGCGGGTTTCGGGAGCTGACAGCGAACACCACGGTAAAGCAGGAGCCCTGCCCCGGCTGGCTGGTTACTTCCATCTTGCCGCCGTGATGCTGGACAATCTGCTCCACGATAGATAGCCCGATGCCGGTACCCGCTTCGCCCGACGCCTCCGCTCGCTTGGTGCGGTAAAACTTCCGGAAGATTTGCCGCAGCTCCTTGGCGTCCATTCCAATGCCTTGGTCCTGCACGGAGAGGCGCAAATGACCGGAGACCAAGCTGCACGACACGGTGATCTGCGTATCGGGCGGCGAGTATTTCACGGCGTTAGTGAGCAGATTATAGATGGCGTATTCCATCAGCTCGCGATCGCCTTCGAGCGTTCCATCCAGCGGTTCGGTAACGATGCGAATGTTTTTGCGCTCGGCCAGGGTGCGCGCGCGGGCCACACAAGCCTCCACAATTTCGCGGACCTCGAACACTTCGCCCTTCAGCTCCATCTGGCCGTCAGACAGGCGCTCAACGTCCAGGAACGTTTGGATCATGCGCGCCAGCCGCTTGGATTCCTGATTGATCATTTCGGCAATCTGCTTGCGTTTTTCTTCGCTCAGGTTGTAGCGGCCCATCAGCTCGCTGGATCCCTGAATGGCGGTGAGCGGGGTGCGCATCTCGTGCGTGACGAAGTGAATGGCCTGCTGGTAGTGCTGGCGTTCGGTTTCGGCAACGCGCAGCGCGCGTCTTACAACAAAGTGCTGGTAGCTGGCGGCGGCGATGGCCGTTAGCCAGGCCGAAGCGAACGGCGCGGAGAACGGGAACACGATGCCTTGGCGGAAAAAAAGGAACGGGACGATGGGCGCGGCCACCAGCAAGGCTCCAGCCACGGTATAGGCTGGCCAGCCGGAGAGAAACGCAAAGATCAGACCGGCCAGCGCAGCAACCAGGACGCACAAGCCCAGCACCAATAAATTTGAGGCGTCCGTCAGGAACTTGCCGCGCTCCAGGGTTTCGAAAAGCTGTGCGTGAACCTCCACGCCGGGGATGCGGCCCTGGCCGTAGGGCGTCGCCACGCGGTCATAGGTGGCCGAAATGGAAGTGACGCCGATGAAGACCACTTGTCCGTTGAATCGGGCGGCCAATTGGGGGTTGTCGGCCAGGTCCTTCAGGGAAACGCTGGGGATCGGCTGGCGCGTGTACAGAATGCGTAGCGGGCGGCCAATGCTGCCGGATCGCGCAGCCGGAATTATTTCGCTGCCAATTTGCAGATCGTTTGGGGACTCTAGTATCGGCGCGCCTTTGGCTAGCCGGAACGCCTCCAGAGCCAGCGACCAGTGGCGCTCGCCCGCGGTACGCTCTTCCAGCGGAATTTCGCGGGTGACGCCGTCCGCCGACAGTTCGTCCGCGCCGTCGTGACCGATTGCGGCAGCATGCTGGCGGAAGATCGGAAGCGGATCTTCCCAGCGGCCGCTGTCGTTGTCCCAGTGGGTGGCCAAAACAAGGTTCGGGATCGCCTGCATGGCCTGGCTAAGGCGCTGGTCTTCGGCAGGATCCTTCCAGGGGTCCGACAGAACCACGTCCAGCGCAATCGCTTTCGGATTCGCGCGCTTGATCTGTTCGAACGCCTTGGTCCACATGGCGCGGTAGCCGCCCACGCCGCCCATCGAATTGAAAGTGGCGTCATCGATGGCCAGGATAATGCAGTGCGGGTTGAAGGCCGCCGGCGGATGCAGGCGGAACATCACGTCATAGGCGTCGTTGTCGATTTGGGCCCCTAGGGATGTCCATCCCAAACCGATCGCGAGCGCCAGGGTGGCAACCAGGATGGCGACATATCCGAGAGTGTGTCTACTGAGAAACGACGACGGCTTGTTCAATCTCGTCCGGCTCCTTGGGCAGCGCCGCGCTCAGAACCTTCGCTCCATTCGACGTCACCAGCACCACGTCTTCGATGCGAATGCCGAGCCGCTCTTCGGCGATGTAGACGCCGGGCTCAATGGTGATCACCATGCCGGCTTCGAGCGGGCCGTTGAAGCGCGGGTCGTGCACTTCTAAGCCCACCTGATGTCCGATGTCGTGGGTAAAATACTTGCCCAGCGGCTCGCCGTGCAAATCTCTTCCGTGGGCGTTAATGTAGTCGCGCGCAATTTTGGTGAGCGATTCAGCAGGGTCCGCCGGCCCGGAACCAGACAGTAAAACTCCGGGCCTCACCGCGGCGATGGCCGCCTTCTGGGCGCCCAGCACAATCTGGTAGAGTTCGCGCTGGCGGGGTGTGAACTTGCCGCCCACCGGCAGCGTGCGCGTTATGTCGCTGGCGTAGGAATCGCATTGCGCGGCGGCATCCATCACCACCAGCTCTCCACGATCCATCCGCCGCTGGTTCGACATGTAGTGCAGGATGGCGCCGTTGGGGCCCGATCCGACGATCGGCGAATAAGCCGGACCTTCGCACCCGTCTTCGAGAAAGCTGGAAACGAAACTGGCAGCGGCCTGGTATTCGTACTGGCCCGGCGCCAGGCGCCTCCATGCAGCGCGATGCGCTTCCATGCTGACGTCAGTGGCGTGTTGAATGGCCGCTAGCTCTGTCGCGGACTTCTTGACGCGCAGCTTCGCGATCAGCGGTGTGGCGTCGGCTACGTCGCGAAAAGGATAGCGCGCTCGCAACTGGCCGGCATAGGATTCGGTCCACGGCGCGTACATACGCGCATGGGAACTGAGCGCCAGGTCGAGCTCCGTCTCGAGCTTTTCGATCGGCAGGACTTTTTCAAAACCAGTGAGCTTGTGAGCATCCCCATCCTCGGCCGACGTGCGCTTGCCCGAGTATCGCTCCGCGTGTTCATCGTGGCGCGGCAGGAACAGGATCTCGTCGGACGGCGTTAGCAGCAACACCGCGCCTGGCTGGGACCAACCTGTCAGATAGTAAAAGTTCGGCTCCTGTTCAAAGCGGAAGGTCTGGTCCAACGCCTCCGCTCGTCCTCTGAGCAGGAGCACGCCGCCATCCAGGGATGGACGCAGCGCGGCACGGCGCGCGCCGAATTCCTCGAGGGGGGCCTTGGCCTGCAGCGCCGCGGCGGCCAGGAGAAGCGCGATAACGCCCAGCACGGACCGTGAGGGAGCGGTTGATCGTATATGAATCAAATGCAATTCTCCCAGAATTGGAGCCGCTAAAGTACGGTGTGTCCCCAGCCGATATCCGCTCAGTAGTGCCGATCGAAGACTCCACAATATACCGCTCGAAAGAACAGGTCTTGTACGACCTGTCCAAGGCCCTGCATTTTTCGCCCGAAACGCTGGAGGCGAATCGCAAGGGGCGGCTCTCCAAGGAACAGATCAAGGGCCTGGCTCCCCAGTTTGCTCAACCCGCCATCCTGGCCGTTGTCTTGGCCGTTGCGCCCTTCGCGATTTGGACCTGGATCACGGCCCAGCGCCAGCAGCTTCCCCTTGGGAATGCATTTCCAGCGCTGCTTACCGAACTCGCCCACGTCAATGCTCTGTTAGAGGCTCACGGAAAGATTGGCGGCATTCTGATGCTGGGGTCGATTGTGATTTCGTTGGGCCTTGCAATGTTCATGGCGATGCGTGTGCCGCTGTCGCTCTACTTCGATCTGCTGGCCGGCAAGGTGGAAGCGCGGGAGGGACGCGTGGTGGCGCGCGAAGAGCAGATCAACCGGGCCAACGGGCGAGATCCTATCGAGAAATATTATTTCTCCTTACGTTTCTTAAACATGCCGGTCAATCTGGCGGCTTATCGAGCTTTGGAAGCAGGGTCCGTCTACATTGTGTATCTCCTACCCCGCAGCGAAACGCTGGCCTCCATCGAACCCAAAATGCAGGACGAAGCTGCCGCCGCCGCCCCGCCGCAAAAGGCTTCACAGCAATGAGGGAA
>Ga0206795_1071_pt3 | contig 15554 bp, 19 predicted proteins | sample Alteio_BWOrgCont_71_FD_152872 | JGI IMG/M metagenome (GOLD analysis project Ga0206795, IMG submission 152872) | Enriched cells from forest soil in Barre Woods Harvard Forest LTER site, Petersham, Massachusetts, United States -... | ecosystem: Environmental > Terrestrial > Soil > Temperate forest >... | reverse complement strand
CCCACGCGTTCAAAAGCAATTTGCATAGCAGCAAAGATCATTGCGGGCGTACGTATGCCCATATCAATGAATTTGAGTGGAAGAAAAACCATTCCTCTTGCGTTTGCAAAAATGGTATAGGAAGTTCTATCTTTTCTGACATCTTTCGGATCCATATATACAGTGGGTGAAGCAATGCCCCAGATGGCTCCTTTTTTAATGGGATTGTCATTTTCACTCAACACAAACATTATCTGAATTCTCGCGTAGATCCTGCCTAAAGCTCCCAAACCAGCTCTTATTCTTGGGGGTTCAGCTTGCGCAAATTTCATTCTGTGAGCGGGAGTATCTTTGTCTAATTTGTTTGGGGAGACCGGGATACCTGAAAAAATACGATGACCATCACTGACGGTATCACTCATCAGTATCGCACTGGTGAAAAATTGATCACTTAAATCGGCTGGTTTTTCCGCAAAAGGAGGTTTGCCACTGACAAGCTGGCGTAAAAAACTACTGCGATCATTTACCACGGCACACCGCCTTTTTTATTGCCACACCTTTAAGTATGTTGCATTTCTTTTTTATTGTCAACTAGTTAGATAAAAAAGCTCGAAAAAGGGTGAGGTTTATGATGTTGATATTACTTGTATTTATTTAGGGAGTGTGACCCATATCCAAGAGGAGATCCTGCCCAGAAGCCACAGGAGTCTGAGGAGCCGTTATAAACAGAGTTTGCACGCTGCTCTTGAAACAGCTCCTCCGGTAGCGCGGGCAGCCCCTTATCAATAGAATGCGTATTCACAGTGATGATGGCTGCATTAGGTAAACCCTCGCGCAATGATTTGTATACATAATAAGCAACCGCATAATAACGCTGCTTATATGAACTTATAAAAGCTTTTGTGTATTCTACGGCCTCTTCATGAGTATATTCTTTATTACGTCGACGTCCTTTTAGCTGTGTTTGAGTTGAGGTTTGCTTGTTCTTCATCAAAACAGTATCGTAAAACTCTTTCATGGCATCCACGTGAAACACATTCACCAGGCTCCCCACAAAAAAACGGTTATACCCTGTCTTTGAAGCGTGGCCAGTGATTCTCCTGACAACAGCGCTTGCTGCTGCTCTGTTAATTCAAGCCGATCAAGTAAATTATGCATTTGCTCAGCGGTGAACTGAAACTCTTGCGCCAGATTATCGACCAGCATTTCTGAGCGAAGCTGTTGCGCCTTAGTCGGGCGTGGGCGATTACTGTTTGATTGCTCTAAGCCTGCTACAAGATCTTGTGTTCGCCTCATCGTAACCTACTGTATTCAGTTGGCTTGCAGGCGGGGGCTGTTTGGGTTTGGCACAGGTGTCTGAGGGGGCACTATCACCGGTGCTGTAGGAGTCATCAAGGCAGCTGTTGCTGAGGACGCGCTAGGCGTATTTGGCGTAGCTGGAGAAGGTTGATCACTATTGGGTGTGGGCGGTTGAGAGTTCCTTGTGTTGACGAAAACCGTTAAATTAACGTTTCTTCTCGATGTACCGGCCATGATCACTGGGGCCGTTCCTCGCACCAGCGCAGCGGTATCATGCAACACAGCATTAGCGCCATTCCAAAGCGTGCTACATGCTTTGGAGCATGCGCCGATCAAACCCAATGCAGCAAAAGCTACCCCAATATGCGCACCTGCCAGTCCCAACAATGTTGCAAAAGGTGTCAACCCCAAATGGCTAAATATAAAAGGTGCAAATTCTGTCATCCCAGCAATACCACCCAAATTTTGCACAGACAAAGCTGCCACCAACGCAATCCCTAGTGCCGATCCAATCATGGCTCCCCATGGCGTAGCAACTGTACTGGCTTTGTAATTGCCTTCTTGATAAAAGGTTAAATTCTCTGCTAAACCTGGTGCAAAAGGTCTGATACCATCTATCGTTCCTTCAAAAAGACATTTCAAAGGGTGCTTGAAACCATCACCGCCGCGCGTCGCTAACCCCGTGATACCACCAAAAACAAAACCAACTGCAGCACCCATCACAGCAAAAGGAGTCCTGAAAAATTCAACTAACACCTTGGCAATGGAAAGCACTCCACTTGTAACCACACTCAATGCGCTCAATACAAAGCCTGGAACAACGCCGAAACGTGTATTTCTTAAGGCCCACCCTGCTCGTTCTAAAAACAATTGCACACATGAAATCGCAATGACTGGGCAACGTATCAATGTGTCTAATGCTTTAAAGCTGACAAAAAGGACATTGCGCGTATTGTGGAAAATAGAAAATAGTGGGCTCTTTAACAACGAGGGGGGTATCTGTTTTGCTTTCAAATAGCGTGTGACGCCACTTACGCCCAAATGGCCCACTTTTGCTTTATTTGAAATGTTGCCAAACCCAAAAAAGGGTTCTTGTTCTTTCGAATCATTGCTATTGACTTTGTAGGCGAACGTAGGGATTGAAGCCACTAAATGTCTATCGATTGAGCCAGTAACCTTGAAGTTGTATTTTCTTGTCATCGTATAGATCAAAGTGTCCTCTATACGTGTATCGGCATTCATCATGACAGTGCCCAAAAACTCTTCCCCGAACTCCGCTGGACGCTCTGTGTCCATTTCATGCCCTTTGAAAAAACGTCTGAGCCAGCCTGAACGGCTGCTAGGGCTTTGGGCAAGTAATCTGGGGCTCGTTTCTGGCATATGGGTGACCTGACTGAATATTAAGTTAGGTGGATAGTATTTCAGTTTTTTAGCTCGTTGTCAATAGGTTATCTTCCTATTGACACCTGATAAGCTTTATAACACACTACCCCTTAGATTTCATAGTACTAACAAAGGTGGATATATGCCTATCAAAGTTGAACGGTCAGGGTTTTTAAGCCAGATTCTTTATGGCAAGCCATCATATGCCAAACAGCCTGCAGCGTTCACGGCTAACTTCATCCCGACGGTGCTGGGACTTTCTGATACCAGTATGGAAAGTGGTCGAGTACTGGCTAAACTGTCTGAAAAAAATGAACGCATTAAAAGTGGTACCGGGGCTCGCGTTCTTGGGTTTGATTCGAAAGAAGCTAAAGAAGATAAGGACAAAAAGATAAAACTAAAAAAAATAGTGCTTTGGGGCGTGATGGAAGATAAGTTCTATTTTACAAGCGGAATCGCTGATAGTGGAACTTGGTATAACTTGTTTTCGAATGCGCGCACAGGGCTATTTCGCTCTTTTAAATGGATAGATGGATTGGTTCGATTGCCCGCGATGGCTTTTGCTGCGCTGCAACTGATATTTGAGCGTGGCGGATGGCATCTGCAAACTGCGATCGTAAGGTATTTTGAAAAAGACAGTAAAACGGGCACTCCTATCAAAATGTTTCTTGGTGATGTGACTTTTTATGCGTTAAGCATCATCCCCATGATTGTTTCAGTCATTGGCCTCGGAATTAATGTGATCGGGGCGATTGGTTTCCGATTTGCTGTTTTGGTGGGTAAAGTGGTTGCAGAAGCGTTTAGAATGCCGCTCGCGATCATGGGGGGTGCGGTAGGTGCTGTGTTTGGTGGGATTGTTTCACTCACGGGATCACCTTCGCTTAAGCCGTGGTATCACACGATGTATTTAGGGATGCTTGATGGTATACGTCCGTTTGCGCCTGAAGCTTCGGCGAAAATGTTTTTATTTTACGTCGATAAAACGAAAGATAAAGATTTATCAGAATCGAGTAATCAATTTGCGCAGCCATCGTTGGCAGGGCCAATGCCTTGGTTGTCGATTGCTTTGTTGACGTTGAGTGTTGCAATTGTGACTGTGATGTCGATAGTTAATATTGGTATAGATCAACCATTGCTTCAATATCTTTTTGATCTAAGTCGTGTTGCAGAGGGTGGGAAGGGACCGTTTGATCATTTTACGTTTATGAAACTTGATGGCGCTTTATCAACAACCACTTTCGTTACGTTTGCATTGATGACGGTTGGAGGTTTGCAGGCCGCGTTTAATGGTGTGTTGCGGGGCGTGAAAGCGTTTTTTAACGATATGATGTATGCGGAAGGAGAAAAAAAACCTCTACCATCGATCATTGTGCCGCATACAGCGCCATCAATACCGCCGCCAGCGGGCGCAGCTCTTGAGCCACAACAGCAGAACGGCAGCACTCTTGTTGCGCACGCAGCGCAAGTGGTGGGTAGTATCAACAATAATGTTGTTAATGCTGGCAAAACACCTGACAGCATTAAACATACATAATGCAAGATCGCAGCTGGGTCCCAGCTGCGATCTCATTCGAAAATGAAGATCGTCATTACATGTACAATCCGCCGCTGACGTTGATTACTGTGCCTGTGACATAGCTCGCACCTTTGCTCGCTAAGAAACGTACTGCGGCGGCGATTTCTTCAGGTTCGCCCATGCGCCCTGTCGGGATCATGCTAACCACTTTTTCGTTGATGTCTGCGCCGAGTGCTTGCACCATGTCAGTGCCAATGTATCCAGGCGCCACTGCGTTTACAGTGATATTGCGCGATGCAATTTCTAATGCCAATGATTTGGTGAAACCAACCAGCCCAGCTTTTGCCGCACTGTAATTGCATTGACCAGGGTTGCCCATTAATCCACTCACGGAACTAATATTGATCACACGTCCCCAGCGCGATTTTAACATCGGCTTCATGCAGGCTTGTGTGAGACGGAAGATGCCGGTTAAGTTTGTGTTGATGACGTCATCCCATTCTTCTTCTTTCATGCGTAACATTAAATTGTCACGCGTGATGCCCGCGTTGTTGACGAGGATGTGCGGGCCTTCAGGGTATTTCTCTTTCATGTGCTTCATTAATGCATTGATCGACTCTTTGTCGCCAATGTTTAATACAACGCCTTCACCTTTGCCGCCTTTCGCTTTGATCGCGTCTGTGATCGCTTGCGCGCCAGAAACGGATGTCGCGGTACCAATCACCGTTGCCCCGTCTTCCATCAGACCGTCTAAGATCGCTCGGCCTATGCCGCGACTCGCGCCTGTGATTAGTGCGATTTTATCGTTTAACATTTGTGACTCCTATTGTAAAAAATCCCTCCGCCCTGCGGGCACCTCCCTTTACAAAGGGAGGGAAGAGTGGTACTAACACCATCCCTCCTTATAAGAAAGAAATGTGGTACTAACATTACCCCTCTTTTAAGAAGGAAACGTGATACTAACACCATCCCTCTTTTAAGAAGGAAACGTGATACTAACACCATCCCTTTTTTAAGAAAGAAACGTGGTACTAACACCACCCCCTCTTTTAAGAAGGAAACGTGGCACTAACACCACCCCTCTTTTAAAAAGGAAACGTGGTACTAATATTACCCCCTCTTTTAAGAAGGAAACGTGGTACTAACACCATCCCTTTTTTAAGAAAGAAACGTGGTACTAACACCATCCCTTTTTTAAGAAAGAAACGTGGTACTAATATTACCCCCTCTTTTAAAAAGGAAATGTGGTACTAACACGGCTTATTTGGAAAAGTATGGTGGATGTACCACTCTTCGCCCCCTTTGGAAAAGGGGGCAGACACTGGAATCGTCGAGCTTGCGAGACGGTTCTAGTGTCGGGGGATTTGTTATATCAAAACAAATTCCTTACTTTCCTAGATCAGCTGCTGAAACATGCTCCAATACATGCGTAATCGGCAAATCATCCACAATACGTTTCTGCAAACCTGACAATACCTTGCCCGGACCGCATTCAATGCACTCTAACACATCCATCCCTTCAATCTTTTTCACCGTTTCAGACCAGCGTACAGGTGAATATAATTGGCGAATTAAAGAATCGCGAATTTGCTCTGGTTTAAAAACCGCTGCAACATCGACATTATTAATCACCGGAATGCCAGGGGATTGAATGTGTGTTGTTTCTAGATCTTTCGCGAACTGTTCCGCCGCAGGTTTCATCAGTGCACAATGCGATGGCACACTCACCGGCAACATCAACGCGCGCTTTGCACCACGTTCCTTCAATACCTCAACAGCCTTCGCAACCGCATCAGCAGTACCAGCGATCACAACCTGACCCGGTGAATTGAAATTTACCGCACTCACAATACCTGCCGTTGCAGCCACTTCATCACAAATCGACGCAACGAGATCATCTTCCATGCCGAGAATCGCCGCCATTGCTCCTTGACCTTCCGGTACCGCTGCTTGCATTAATGCGCCGCGACGTGCAACCAATTTCAATGCGTCTTCAAATGCAATCGAGCCAGCAGCAACGTAGGCTGAGTATTCGCCTAAACTATGACCAGCTAATACAGATGGCTTCGCGCCCTTTTCTTCTTCATATAATAACCAGAAAGCGTAGGAAACAGCTAAGATCGCAGGTTGTGTGATTTCTGTTTTGTTCAGCTCTTCTGCAGGACCGCTTTGAATGATGCTTAATAAATCGTAGCCCAATGCGTTGTTTGCGCGCTCAAATAGATTTTGTATTTCAGGTAAATGTGTGTAGCCGTTTAACATCCCAATGGATTGAGAGCCCTGGCCAGGGAAGAGAAATGCTGTAGACATTTTATGAGCCTCCTTTGAGAAAAATCCCCCGCCTCGGAATACTCGGCTGCCCCCTTTAAAAAAGGGGGCGAAGATCTCGAGACCCTCACACCCCATTAAAAAAGGGGGCAAAGATCTCGAGACACTCACACCCCTTTAAAATGGGGGCGAAGATCTCGACATCCTCACACCAATGCGCCACATAAGGGCACCTACGTTAGTACCGAATCAATGCCGATCCCCATGTAAAACCGCCACCAAACGCTTCTAACAACAATAGTTCGCCACGCTTAATCCGGCCATCACGTACGCCTTCGTCCAATGCCAATGGAATACTTCCCGCTGAGGTATTACCCTGCTCTTCCACCGTCACAATCACGCGCTCCATCGGCAAATCTAATTTCTTCGCCGTCGCCGCAATAATACGTAAATTCGCTTGGTGTGGCACCAACCAGTCAATGTCAGATTTTTCAAGGTTGTTAGCAACCAGCGCTTCTTCCACCATATCATTCAATGTGTTTACGGCCACTTTGAAGACTTCTTTGCCTTCCATTACAATAAATGGACGACTGATCGTCTTGCCCGTTTCTTTCCAGTTGTGCTTTGCATACAACAAATCACGGTAACGACCATCAGCATGAATGTGTGTCGATAAAATGCCCGCTTCGTCAGATAAACCAAGCACCACAGCACCTGCACCATCACCAAATAATACGCTGGTCGTCCGATCTTCCCAATTAATATAGTTGGAAATCACTTCGCCACCAATCACCAGCACGTAACGCATCGCGCCCGCTTGCATGAATTTGTCAGCAACACTTAATGCATAGATAAAACCAGAACAGGCCGCTTGAATGTCAAACGCAGCACACGTGTTCGTGATCCCTAAACGGGCTTGCAAATCACATGCAGCACTCGGGAATACGTAATCGCCGCTCGTTGTGCCAACAATAATCCCGTCAATGTCACTGATCGAAATACCACTGGCTTCAATCGCGCGACGTGCAGCAACTTCAATAATATCAACGAGGCCCTCTGTGTGATCCACAAAATGACGATTGCGAATGCCAGAACGGCTTACAATCCATTCGTCAGATGTTTCAATCATTTTTTCAAAATCTTGATTCGACATGACACGTGGCGGCAAATAACTGCCTGTGCCCAAAATCTTAGAATACTGCTTCATATTAAGCCCCTTTGCCAATCCAGTCCTGCACACCCGCTTCAATACGCTTCGGAATATTTTGCTCAACTTGCAAATACGCTTGCTTGATCGCGTACGCTGTCGCAAGCCGGTCAGCACTGCCATGGCTCTTCAGCACAATACCTTTTAAACCCACTAAACTTGCACCATTATATCCGCGCGGGTCCATACGCTTGCCTGCGCGCGAAAGCACTGAACGAGATATCAAACCAGCAAACATCGATAACCAACTGCGACTAAACTCTTCTTTGATAAACCGCGCAATCAATCGAGCAACGCCTTCTACCGATTTTAACGCCACATTACCCACAAAACCGTCACAGACAATGACGTCAACTTTGGCATCGTAAAATTCGTCCGCCTCCACAAAGCCCACGTATTCAATAGGGCCCGATAATTTTTGCATGAGCTGATGCGCATCTTGCACCAATTGATTGCCTTTGATGTCTTCAATGCCAATGTTTAATAAGGCAACCCGTGGCTTTTCAACGCCCGATACCGCCGTTGTGATGGCCGAACCCATAACGGCAAATTGCAACAACTGCTCCGGTGAGCAATCAACATTAGCACCTAAATCCAGCATGTAAACAACACCATGCTCCGATGGCATCGCTACGCAAATCGCAGGGCGATCAATCCCCGGTAATGTCTTTAATACAAAACGTGCAGTAGCCATCAATGCGCCCGTGTTGCCCGCACTCACGCAGGCATCTGCTTCGCGCGCTTTTACCATGTCAATCGCGCGGCGCATCGACGAATCTTTTTTATGGCGCAAAGCCATGACGGGAGATTCATCCATCTCGACAATTTCAGTGGTGTGACGTATGGATAAGCGATTACCAAAACGCGCAGCAACATCCTTTGGCATCGCCTCTTGCAAGGCCGCACTGTCTCCCACTAACACGATGTGAAGACATGGGTACGCTTCGAGACTGTCTATCGCTGCTGGCAGCGTGACAGGTATCCCTATGTCGCCTCCCATGGCATCCAAAGCAATGGTGATGGTCTTCAAACGTTTTACTCTTCGTCAGCCGTATAGACTTCTTTCGGAATAATCATTTGTTTACCACGGTAAAAACCCGTTTCTGTCACATGATGACGACGGTGCATTTCACCCGTTTCTGAATCTTGCGAAATCGCAGGTATCGACAATGCATCGTGTGCACGGCGCATACCACGTCTCGAGCGGGTTACTCTACTTTTCTGAACAGCCATGAAAATCTCCTCAATAGGCTTTTTTTGATATACGCAGTATACCAAATGACACAACAATGGGCCAATGTTTTTGCCTAGCCCACCTGAACTAGCGTATTATACCTAGAATCTGTCTGGATGGAACATATTTTCGATGAAAACACTCATTTTGGCCTCGTCCTCCCCTAGCCGCCGCGCACAGCTTGCCCAACTAAAACAACCATTTACCGTCCAGTCTCCCGATATCGATGAGACCCCAAAGCCCCACGAGGCCCCAGAAGCCCTCGCTGCGCGCCTCGCAACCCAAAAAGCTCAAAAAATAGCCGCCTTGAACCCCGATGCCATCGTCATCGGTTCCGACCAGGTCGGCGTCTGCGAGGGCCTGTTTATCGAGAAACCTATGACCCATGAGCGGGCTATTTCCCAATGGGAACACCAAAGCGGCCAAATCGCTCACTTTTATACCGGAGTTTGTGTCATTTCGGATGGTGAAATCCAGGTTTCGGTCGTTTCGACTGAGGTGAAATTTAAAACCCTCTCCCGTGAGACCATTATCCGTTATTTGGAAGCAGATACCCCGTATCAGTGCTGCGCGGGGATTAAAATCGAATCCCTCGGGATCTCGCTCGTTGAATATATCCGCAGCGATGACCCGAATGCGATTATAGGGCTGCCTTTGATTGAGGTGGTGCGGATGTTGGCGTCAGTTTAGTGCCCGTACTGTGTCACATCCGCAACACCGGCTTCAGCAAACCCCTTCTTGCGCAATTGGCAACTATCACAACGTCCGCATGCGCGACCGTCATCATCAGCCGTATAACAAGACACGGTGATAGAATAATCAACGCCGTGCTTCATGCCTAATTCGATCGTCTGCGCCTTTGTTAAATATAATAAGGGGGTTTTGATTTGGATCGGCTCGCCTTCCACACCCACTTTCGTCGCGATCGCCGCCATCTTGTTGAATGCTTCAAAATATTCAGGGCGACAATCTGGGTATCCAGAATAATCAACGCTGCTTGCTCCTATATAAATGTCTTTCGCACCTACCACTTCCGCAAACCCTAATGCGTAACTTAAAAATAATGTGTTGCGCGCAGGAACGTAGGTCACAGGAATCCCAGTAATGGATACACCCATCGGGACCGCAACAGACGCGTCTGTTAATGCGTTGCCAGAAGATGCTGGGAGTGATAATGGTATAATTTCGTGACGCACCGCGCCAAACATCTTTGCTACTTTTACAGCAGCTTTTAATTCCGCTTTGTGCCGCTGTCCATAATCAAAACTGAGAACGTATATTTCTGCACCTAATGACTTAACGTAACCACATACCGTTGCGGAGTCAAGACCGCCGGAAACTAAAATGACTGCTTTCATTTAATAAACACCTCTTTATATTGTTTTAGAAATATATCTCAGCGGAGCTCATGCTCCTTGCACAACATCCACTGCGGCCGCATCATTACACAACAACACATAATCACATCCCGCTGCCAACGCTTCTTCCACGCGCTGCATCACCGGCATGTGCGTCGCCGCATGCATCGCTAAATCATCTGAAAAAATAATCCCTGTGTAATTTAATTGCTCACGCAATATTGTTTTCAACCAGTATGGCGAATAAGTCACCAAACGATCATCTACCTCGGGAAATACAATGTGCGCCGTCATGACCGCATCCAGCTTGTTCCCCAATGCCAAATAAGGACGAAGATCATTTTCTAGTAAAATTTCAAGATCACGCTCATCTACCGGATCAGCCACGTGCGAATCCGCTTTCACATATCCGTGCCCCGGAAAATGCTTCCCGACCGCCCACATTTTTTCAGCGTGCAAACCATCAATGAATGCTTCCGCTAATTCAATCACGCCTTCAGGCGATGTGTGAAATGCCCTCGTGCCAATGATCTCACTGCGCCCATAATTTAAATCAAGCACCGGCGCAAATGTTAAATCTACACCCGCAGATTTTAACTCGCGCGCCATCATCTGCGCATAATGATAAGCCATTTCACGGGCGCGATCGGGATCGTCTTCCCACGTTTGCCCCAACGTTCCCATCGCAGGGATCTCCGTGAACCCTTCACGGAAACGCTGCACTCGCCCACCTTCATGATCCACCGCAATGATCATCTCTGGATTTAATGCGTGAATGTCATTCGTTAATTGACGCAACTGTGGCAAATCTTTGTAATTGCGCGAAAATAAAATCACGCCCGCTGTCGACGGATGCAAAATGCGACGACGATCGTCTTTCGTTAGTACCAAACCTTCTACATCTACCCATAGAAAAGGATTCATTCAATGTACTCCATCACATTCGGTGCAGGTTCATCCCCAATAAATACAGGCGTTTTCTCGTCTACCGCTTCAAATAATGCCAGCATGTCTGCGTTGCGCATGCGAACACAACCATGCGATAAGGGTGTTTCAAAACTGCCACTGTCAGGCGAACCATGAATATAAATGTAACGTGTGAATGAATCTACATTGCCACCCTTGTTCTTGCCTTCTTCCAAACCCGATAACCACAAAATGCGCGTTAAAATCCAATCGCGCGTCGGATGCTCCGCCGCCAATGCATCAGAGTAAATTTCTCCCGTCGGTACGCGACCCTTGAAAACCGTATTCATCGGCTCGTCACCACCAATCTTTTTTTCAATGCAATGCCACCCTCGCGGCGTTTTTTCAGACCCTTCATCTTCACCCAGTCCGTTTTTTGCCGTCGAAACAGGATACTGGGCTAATATCGTGTTTTTATCAAACAAATATAATTGCTGCTCTCGCGTATTCACGTAAATCCATTTTGCCATGCTATATCACCGCATTCGATAAATCGATCACACTCGTGGGACCATTCTTCTTGGATTGATGACGCGCCGACTCAAGCTTGTCAATGTATTCAGCCGTTACATCACCCGTCACGTATGTACCATCAAAAACGGATGTCTCCAACTTCAATGGCTCAGACGCAGCATGCTGAATCGCCGCTTTTAAATTATCCAAGGTTTGATAAATTAATTTGTCACAACCAATGTGCTTTGCCACTTCTTCATCTGTTTTGCCATAAGCAACCAGATCCGTGCGCACCGGCATGTCAATGCCATAAACGTTTGGATGACGTACCGCCGGAGCAGCCGATGCAAAATAAACTTTCTTCGCACCACAATCACGCGCCATTTGAATGATCTGCTTGCAGGTTGTGCCACGCACAATGGAATCATCTACTAGCAAAACATTTTTACCTTTAAATTCCATGCTCATGGCGTTCAGCTTTTTACGCACTGATTTGCTGCGTGTTGCTTGTGAAGGCATGATGAATGTGCGACCAATGTAACGGTTCTTCACAAAACCTTCGCGCATCGGGAGATTCATCGCCGTCGCCAAAGCCTGCGCAGCACTGCGCGCTGTATCCGGCACAGGAATCACCACATCAATGTCGTGATCAGGCCATGTGCTCATAATATGCTTTGCCAAATATGTGCCCATGTTTAAACGCGCCCAATGTACCGGCACACCATCAATGATCGAATCCGGTCTCGCTAAATAAACAAATTCGAATGCACAAGGATGTTTCGAACCAGGTACGCATTGCTGGCGATGTAACTCGCCCTTGAAATCAATGTAAATCGCTTCGCCAGGTGCAACATCTGAAATAAATTCATATCCCAATGTATCCAGCGCAACTGTTTCAGATGCAATCATGTATACATTCCCTTTGGGTGTTTTCTTCACGCCATAGACCAACGGGCGAATACCAAAAGGATCGCGCATCGCTAAAAGCCCGCCACCACCAATCATCATCACCGTGGCGTAAGCACCTTTCAACGTTTTCATCGTTTGTGTCGCAGCATCAAATACTGCTGCAGGTGTCGGTGATTTTGCATCGCCAAGCGCATGCGCAAATACGTTCAACAGAATTTCAGAATCAGAATGTGTATTGATGTGACGACGATCTTGCTGAAGCATCGCCGCTTTCAGTTCAGCCGCATTCGTCAGATTGCCATTATGCGCTAACGCAATCCCAAACGGGGCATTGACGAAAAAGGGCTGCGCTTCTTCTTCACTACTGGAACCCGCTGTCGGATAACGCACATGCCCAATCCCACAATGACCCTTCAAACGCTCCATGTGACGCAATAAAAAAACATCACGCACTAATCCATTGGCTTTGCGTAAATGAAAATGACCATCATCCAGCGTCATGATGCCCGCTGCATCTTGACCACGATGTTGCAGAACAGTTAACGCATCAAATAAATCTTGCGCTACACCTTCATGTGACATGATTCCAACGATACCGCACATAGTTAACTACCACCTATTGTAAATCAAAAACATATTTATTGACTCGGAAGTGTCACCGGAGCACCTAGCATGTTCGGTTTGTTCGCGTCATCCTCAGGAGCAGGAACCGGTACACCTAAAATATTTTGCACACCCGCATCCGTCGACGGCGTTCCTTGCTGGCTGACAGGCTTTGTTTGATCAGGCATCGTGTTTCCCTTGGTGCTCGACTTGCCACCCACGGAATCAATCATCGTTTCTAATTTTTTAGGATCAAAACCTTGTTCCTGTACCCATGTCGATATGGATGACGATATGCCTTCAAAGTGTGGCAACAATTGCGAATCTTTATACCACTTATCTTGTGGCATGGTTGTGTATCCTACCAGTACAACGGCTACTGCAATGATCAATACGCCACGCGCAAGACCAAAAGCAATACCGAATAAACGATCGACTAAAGTGAGCCCAGTGAATGAAATAAATCGAGACACAACTCGAATAATTAATCCACCTATGATCATCACGACTAAGAAAATGATAATAAACCCAACCGCAAAACGGACCGATTGTGAATTGATAAACGCAGTTAAAAATTGATCCAACGTGCTGGCGAATTTAACACCTAAATAAATCGCCAAAGCCCATGTGGTGAGCGAAAATATTTCGCGTGTCGCACCACGCCATAAACTCATGACGGTCGATAATGTTATAATGCCGATGATTACCCAATCCACTGTCATCATTTCAATGTGTACCTATTTCTGAAAATACCGTACTACTATGCCTTTTAAACCATATTCCGTGTCCAGCTTCGCCGCTAAATCAACCGCTTGATCGCGTGGAATGCCTGGAGAAACATAGACGCGTACTAATGAGTCATGTGTCATTTCACGTAAGTAAGGATTAAACCCACCTTTAGATAGTTTCTGAACGAGTGCCTTCGCATTTTTTTCACTCGAGAATGCACCGAGTTGAATCGTCCATTCTGTGTGAGAGGCTTCAGCCAATGATGCGCTTGCTTTGGTGACTGGAGCTGCATGATGCACAGGGTTTGGAGCAGGTTTCGGTGTTGGCGCAACGGCGAGAGCCGCGGGTGCCGTTGCATGCAAGGATGGTGGTGCAGGGATAGGCGCTGGTTCGGGTTCCGGTTCCGGTGCCGGGCCAGGTTCTGGAATCGGCATCGGTGTTGGCGTGGGTTGTTCTGCTTTTGCTAATTTTTCTTTCGGCGCTAACTTTTCTTCCGGCAATGGATGGCTGGATTCATTTTCAGCCAACATCGGGGGTAATGGCGATGGAAGATCTTCCGTCACAGCTAGATCACTCGGGACTAAGATAGGTGCAGGCTTAGGTTCTTCAGGACTCGGCGTTGGTTCCGCAGGCTTGGACTTCTGCGCCTCAACATCTTTAAAAACGTAATGAATCTTTGCAATCTCACTGACATCAGGCAATGCTGGGGTGTCAGGAATCACGTGAGATAACATTTCCTTTTCGTGCTCTTGCCCTATCTGAGGTTTGTCCAGAATCAGAGGGATCAAAATCACCCCCAAAGATAGGATAAAAATGGCACCAACAATCCTTTGTTTCAAAGCCGTCGTCACAAAAATAGCCTCCGCGTGTGCAAATAGCTATATCAGTATATCACTGTTTGTAGCGATTGTTGGCAATACGACGCCCAAAAGCACTGTTCGCGGCCATTTCATGGTCCCCTATCTCGCCTTTCGCATCAGCCTCTGCGCTATTAGACGGGCGCCTCATGAGCAGCGTTCCTTTCATTGACATAAAAATCTATCGATGTTAATTTATTAATAATTTCAACCTATCGAGCGTCTCATGAACTTACGTGATTTAAAGTACCTCATCGCCATCGCGGAACATCAACATTTTGGCAAAGCCGCGGATGCCTGCTTCGTAAGCCAGCCAACGTTAAGCATGCAAATCAAGAAGTTAGAAGAGACTCTTGGTGTAACACTTATCGAGCGCACCAACAAAAGTGTTTTGTTCACGGAAATCGGGAAGACTATCGTGGCTCAAGCCCAGCAAGTCCTGCATCAGGCCGAATCCCTCAAAGAAATAGCACGGCTTGCTACCAATCCCTTCTCAGGCACACTTCACATGGGTATCATCCCAACACTTGCACCCTATTTGTGCCCACGCATTGTACCTCAACTCGCCAAACAATACCCTGACCTCACCCTCTGTCTCGTGGAAGAAAAAACAGAAAATCTGATGCAGAAACTCGCTCAAGGGAAAGTCGATGCCGCTATCCTCGCCCTCCCGCTCGATCAAGAAGGCTTTATCACCGAACCCCTGTTCGAAGAAAAATTCTTGCTCGCAACACCCATGAACCACCCCGCGCGCAGCAAAGCCTGAGCAGTTGATGAATGCATTGCAAGGTGT